>ENA-UOZR01000004-UOZR01000004.1-food-metagenome-genome-assembly--contig:-NODE-4-length-123287-cov-15.185536_pt1 | contig 123287 bp, 134 predicted proteins | sample MGYA00249873_ERZ772733 | MGnify/ENA primary metagenome ERZ772733 (study PRJEB29005, sample SAMN08379462) | food metagenome | isolation source: cheese - non spiked | study: EMG produced TPA metagenomics... | reverse complement strand
GCTTATGAAGACATTACTAACATCGGGGTGTACTAATCAACGGGGAGCAGGTCAGTCAACGATGAAGAAGAGTGTCGGGAACTCAAGGGTATAAAAATTAAAGGCTAGCCCACTTATTGTGGGCAATAATTTACACAGTTAAGCAGTGTCAAGACCAAGTTTCTCCGCAAGCCTATGCAAGGCAGTAACGGTCGTCACGTCCTCGACACTGGCGACAAATTCTTGCCAGTGCTGTCCAATAAAACCGGCTATAAGTTCAACTTCTTCCTTCGTTAGTTCCATAAACAACCCCTTATAAAGATAGGGAATTGTTGACTCAATAACCCCACACTTCAAATAGATATGGCAGATCAATATTTGGCAATTGATCGCCAATAACGATCAATTAGGTGCAACAGGCCACTCTATATCCGGTGCAAGAGATGTATCGACTCGCATTAATAGTACGCGATACTCTCGCCATGCCAGCAGGCGGGCTTCCTCTTCCTTTGTTGCCTTATCTAAGTCAACAGCATCTTTCAGGATGGAAATTGTTTCGCTTGCAGCATTTATGAGAGCTGTTTTGCGTGCATCAACTTCGGCAATAAGTTGCTCTTTGGTAGGGGCTGGCGGGTCAGCAAGAACTGGCTGACCGTATTCATTAACCGTCACAATTCGACCGAGAGATTGCCCATAAAGAAGATGCTGATACCATTGGTCAGATATTGCCGCGGCATCGTCAGGCCATGTGCCGGCGGCCAGGTAATCAGCCCTGAAAACATCATTATAAAAGCCATTTTCAGAGGCGCTAAAGTAGACTGTCATCTTAATACCCCTTTGCAATAAGCATGAATTTGCCCTGAGCGTTATTTGCGCGCAGCACACAGCCTGTGCGCGAATATGACACGCAGGCTATTGAAGAGTCATCACCAGAGCCATGACCAGACCCGTCATAAGTTATTACAACACCCACACAAACTGACGGAAAAGCGGTACTAAACGTGACACTGACGTTAGCGTTGGGTCCAACGGTGATATTACTCATAACGACTTCCATAACACCTGTTGAAGCATCTTTATGCGTCATGGCATTGGCTGATTTGGTTGCGGTATTTTTGAGGTTATACCGCGTATCGCTTTCCGCCTTCGTGTAAGCCTGCCCCGCAGGGGTGTAACTCCCTTTAGGCTGAAAACGTCCGTCACTCTCAGCTTTGGTGTATGCACCTGTTCTCGGCATATACCCCGCATCTGATTGTGATTTAGTGTAATAACGGTTATCAAAATTGGCATAGCTGCCCGGATTCACCTGGCCCGGCGCGTTGAAGTTACCATTAGTGTCCCATTTAAAATTAACCTCTGATCCACCACTGCCTTTCATGTGCAGATGCCATGAAAGTTCGGTTCCCGCGACCAGAGAACCCATTGAAAATGCCCAGGAGTTTTTACTCGCAATTGTCGCTTGTTGTTTGATTACGGGATGATATTCACTCGAACCGGTTGTCGAATACGCGTTAAAAAATGGCGCTTTTGCTTTGTACTGTTCAGCCCAGGCGTAGGGGCCGGAATAACCTGCCACCATTTCTTTGCCTGCGGTAATTTGTTCGCTTGCAGTGATTGTATTGTAAACCGAGAGCGGCGTTCCTGACTGAAGGGCGCCCGTGGTTAGATTCACATACAGAGGGCGAAGTGAGTTGTAATTACCCAGCGAATCGCCAGAGTTTGTTAACATCAAATAAAGCGTTGTGCCATCATTTCGCCAGAATGCGCCAAAATTACCGTAGGCGATACGCAGGCCATTCGCAGCTCTTGAAACAATTTCACCATGAGCAGAAATTGCCCCCCGGACTTCTGCGGCACCATTAAAATTAAATGATATGGAACCATTCACATTACGTTGCGAATAAAAGTGGTATCCCGTCGCATCTTTAAATTCTAATACTGTCGGTCGATCAGCATTACCCCAAAGATTAATTATCCCATCAAGGGTAGATGTATTTGAAGAACTGACTTCAAGCTTGCGAGTATTACCTGCACGCAAGTACCCATTCGCAATCACATTACCCGTGACGGTCCCACCAGTAATAGGCAGCGCTCCAACCTCCGTCGCAGTTGGTTTTTTGGCTGTTGTATAAAACTCACACCATCCTGTCCACGTGTTATCTGCCGGGTTATAAGATCGAAGGAAAACACGACGAGAACTGAAAGTACGATATTCCTGTACGCAGGCCTCCGCTCCATTTGCACTGGTCTGGTGAACATCCAGTTCGCCGGCTTCAGTAATGGGGTAATTCCTCGCAGTAGTAGCATTGGCAGTTAAAGCCTGATTAAACCGCCCGTACTGCGTACCTCTGACTGTATTCAAATCGACTGTACCAAGCGTCCCTCGATATGGAACAGCACCGACTTCAGTCGCGGTGGGCTTCTGAAACTCTGTGTAAATTTTTCCCCAGTCACCAAAAACGCCTTGTGGCGTAGAACCTGCCAGCCCGATTAACGGCGCCTGGCCGCCTTGTTTTGCAATAAGATGCACCTGAGAGCCTGAGTCATAGCCAAAGCTAATCAGGGAAGCATTTCCATATGTCGGCTCCGACTGCACGCCGTAGAAGCCATTCCGCAGAGGTTTTTTGGCATCAGCAGCAGAAAGCAGAATGTCCGAACCATATCCACCTAATCCCATCCAGCCTACAACCGGCACGCGGCCAGCAGTTGCATCTGTTTTTGAAGTGACGACGTCTTTAGATGCGGACGTTCCCAGCGCGTCCTTGATCTCCTTAGCGGCTTCTCTGACAGCTTTCGGTGTCGCAGCCAGCGTCTCTGACGAGCTGTCGGTTTCGCTACTGAGCTGCACAAGTCCTTTACGTGAGGTTGTCGCATCATAAACGCCTATGGCTTCGCGAGACCCTTTTTGTGCAGCCTCCCCTCTCGCCGCTATTTCAGAAAGGTTTTTATCAATGCGCAGGAACAGACCATCTCCGGTCGCTACTTTGAGCTCTACGTTTGCCGCATCAGATACTGCAAGACGGAATTGCAAACTGACGCTGACACCGTTTTCAGGCTTTTCAATGGCAGCACAGTTCGCAACAGAATACAGTTCGCCTGCATCTGTCAGCAGGCCAACTTCCCTGACTACGAATCCACCAACGGCAACCGGAAGTACCAGCTGAGCAATAAACTGGTTCGCCTGATCCGGAGAAACCTGTAATGCAGAAATTGCGCTGCGATATACCTCACGCACCAGCTTCGTCTGCGCAGGATCCGGTTTAACGGCCTGCCCGTTCCCGTCCCCCACAACAAAATCTTTGATGATGACGGGCTTCCCGGTTGCAGAGGATTGCGTCTCCAGCTCCTTGCCCCGGTTTGTCAGAATGCTGTAATACTTCTCAGACATGGTTATTCTCCGGCCTCAATAACAACGTCAATCCAGGCGGTAACAGCACCGCCGGCATAATAAGTTCCCTTCGCACCCAGATCGGCGATCACATCGATAGTGGTCAACAGGCTGCGGAGGTTTTTGGCTTTATCGACCTGGCGCCGTATGCGCTGGTAAAGCGCTTCGTCAACAGCCTGTAAGCTGTAAACCTCCACGCGGAAGGTGTAGGGATCCTTGCGCGGTGTATCCTCCCACCACTCAATCACGGTGGTCGGGAGGCTGACGGCGCTCAGCGAACGCCTGACCGCCCCGGCGGTGCCCCGGTGCTGATGAACATAAGCGGCATCCCTGATCACCTGCCTTTTTTCTTCCTCGGTCCAGGCCTCCTCCCATGAATCCACCGCGAATTCCCAGGCCAGCCATGGCAGCAAATGTGCGGGACAGGTATCAGGATTTTTCACCTTACGTACCATGTCAGTATCCAGCGCCGTGATCAGCTCAGTGCTTGCCTGTTCCTGCGCCCGTTCCGGGTGAATAGCTGAAGGTGGAAGCAGAGATCGAAATTTATCCACTCACTCCTCCTTTACGGGTGACGTTTATCGCGCTGCACCACGGGGCCTGTCCTGCTGCCGCTTCCAGATCAGCCGTCGGGCTGAGCAACTTAACTCTGGATACGCCGGGCTGCTGAAGTGCTGAGTAAATCGCGGAAAGCGGTACGATGGCATTAATGCGATGGGAAAGCTGTGTGTAGCTCGTCAGCGTACTTATCGCGTTTTCCAGTACCGTCTGTGCATCCGGACCGTCTGGTATTTCAAGTTCAGCCTTAACGGTATAGCTGGCGATGCTGGCACTCTTCACACTGACAAAATCGGTGAGCGGCCTGACTTCATCCGCGCTCAGTTTATTCATCACTTTTTCGATCAGGATACCCCCGGCCTCACCGTTGCCGGTTCGCGAGAGCACATATACATCCACCTCGCCGGGCCGGTTATGGGTTTCAGGCCCGTAGGCGTCCGCATCCAGCACATCGTTATCCGCAGATTTGGCATGAAAGCGATAAGCGTTACGCGCGCCAGCGGTATTCAGCTGCGCCCACGAAAGCTGTATACGTTCCCGGAAAGCGTTGTCGTCTTCATAAACAGGGTCGACAGGGGGAACCGCATCCGGATCGCCTGGATTAATCACCAGACGGGAAACATTAAAGGCCGCGCCCAGCTGGTCGAGGTCGGCTTCTCTGGCGCTGGCAAGGAAAACAGCCCTTACAGCGTCATTGACGCGCTGGAACGCCAGAGCAAGCTGGTAAGCGGTGATTTCCCCCTGCTTATACGCCGGGTCCGATTCCACCAGCGCATCAAATTCCGTGTCGAGTTCACGCAGGCGTGCCAGCCAGCGGGTAAAAATGTCGGCGGTATCCGGTACCACGATGGCATCCGGCACCGCCAGGGCGGACAGGTTAATTACGTCATAGCTGCTTGCCATAAATCGGTATACCTCCGGTACTGACAGGAAGATTGTTCTCTTTGTTAATCCCTTCGATATCCACCACGCACCCCGTTTTATCTGCCGGGAAGGAGACGAGCACTCGTGTGACCTTAAGCCGGGGTTCCCAGCGCGCGAGCGCTGTGGCAGTCGCTGCGATAATGCGTAGCCGTGTCAGGTCATCACGTGGATTGTCCACCAGCGAAAACAGATCGCTGCCATAATCACGGACCAGCACGCGGCTGCCGACAGGCGTGGAGAGAATATCGCTGACGGACTGGCGCAAATGGTCGCTACCGGACAGGCGTTTCCCGGTCCGGCTGTTTACACCGTTCATAATTTTTTTCCGTATCAGGGTCGCCGGGCGGCGGCGTGTTAACCGAAGTAATTCGGGCCGGTTTTATCCGAACTGCCAGATTTTTTTGAGGATTTCGCAGGCTTGCGAATATCAACCACCAGGTTGTATGTGTAGCTGAACCCGGCGGGCGTCAGGGAAAACACCAGCGACTCAACCACCCAGGCGCGATCTTCCCGTTCGCCAAAGCCGGACGTGGATACGCCAGACTCTGCCGTGAGAGGAACGTGCCTGGGTCGGCAGGGCCCCGTTACTGTCATTTTTTGTTCATTGCGGCGGGCCTGCGTTTTTTTCGCTTTGGCCTGTTGATCGGCAGTAGCTTTTACAGGCTGGGTATACGGGTTAGCCATTGAGGGACCATCATGATCAACCGTGGTGGTTTTGGTCTTCCCGTCAGCCTCATCGTAATAACGTACGCCGATTTTGCCTGAAGACTTACCACTGCTGGCGGTGGCCTTCCCTGTCGAACTGCCCCGCTCTCCTTCGCTGTAAGACCAGTTTGACACCTCTTCTGGTGTGATAATCAGAGCTGCGGTCTGTTCGCCGGATGCATTTGCCGTGGCTCCCTGACGCAGAAAGAGCCAGTATCCGCCCGACGGTTTACTGACAGCATTCCATGTTCGGGCCAGCCGCGTCAGCAGATTGGCGTCCGATTCTGCCACCTGGTCAACGTGGTCGATATGAATGTCGGCCAGCTCTGCGGCCACTTTTGGTACCAGTCCGTTTTCTTTCGCTACCGTTTTAACCAAATCCGCCAGTCGCAGGTTATCCCAGCTGCGTGTTTTCTGGCTGATCACATCACCCGGTTGTTTTTGCGCGTTCATTGGCGCAGCGGTGGCATAAATCTCGATACGACGTGGCGGGCCGCTGCTGGCCACGCCGGAAACCACGAACCAGCCCTTATCCACCAGCTGATCATTAAAACCCAGCGCCACGCGAAGACGAGCGCCTTTAGTCGGAAGGGAGAGCGTTTCCGAGAGCAGGGTGATTTTCAGCTCATCTGCTTTTGCCGTGGCACCGCCGTAATCAGTCAGCGTCAGCTCTGCCAGGCATTGTTGCAGCGCACGGGTAATATCTTTTCCTTCAGCGCTGACGCTGAAAGCGGGAGCATATTCCGGTTTAACAATCTGATCTGCCATTTTTAATCCCACAGGTTGTAAGCGGAAGCCTGAACCGGCGGGGCCAGATCCGGTAAAGTGATATACAGACCTGACGGATAAACGGCCCCACGGTCAGCCAGTCCAGGATTCGCTTCAAGAACCTGCGTCACAATATAAGAGAGGTTCTCCGTGCCGTAATGCGTCGCGCAGATCGCATCCAGCACATCACCGTCACGGGTTTGATATGTCGTCGGCATAATGTTTCAGCGTCATCGTCCAGTTTTTGTTTCGGTGGCCACCGCCAGGCAGGAATCGGCTGGTCGTATCTGAGAAGTCGATTACCACCCACCAGCCCAGGACATCTCCTTCACCGCTGACCAGCTGCTGAGGCTTATTCTGGTCTGCGAGGTCGAAGAGATCGTTAACAGCATCCACCCCCTTGCGAAAGAAAGCATGCGATTCTCCTTCAAGCCGGACGGTTCGCCCGGGCTTGCCGGTATACTGCAATAAATCCTGCTTCCCGATCCGCTCCTGTTCGCTCCATCGCCAGCTGGCCTCGCGGGTCAGCTGGTTGTATGCCGTGGTGTCGATCGAAAAGGCAAAATCACCCAGCATCATCATCACCCGGGCGGCCTGAGCCCCCCGAACAGCGCTTGACTGAAGCTGCCCCAAGTCTTCAAAGACAGGAATGATTTCACTCACCAGATTTGTCCTCCGTCCAGCATGCTGCTGTCACCGTTAAATACCGGACTGGTTTTAGTCACCGCGACAACTTCATCCCCGATCGCCCTTTCGTCCTGACCAGGTGCACCATGTATTTCATAATGAAATTCGAAACGACGGTTGTCGGTCAGTTGTCGGGGAGGCGGCGCTTTGTCCGCAAAATCAAGCTTCTGAAGTAATGTTTCCCAGTAGCTGCTTTCCCCTTCACCTGACAGTTCTGCCGGTCTGTCTGAAACAGGATCAGGAGACTGTCGGGAGTTAATCTCAGGCGGTAAGTGCAAGATGTCTGCGCTTTTCTCCCTGTGACGTTCGTTACCCCTGAATGAACCCTGCGCTTTGTCAGTCCCCGGTAACGAATCGACATCAACATTCACATCCGGGATACGCTGTGCCGGGTATTTTGAATTGCCCCCAGATCTTTCCTCGGCTGCTGTCCAGTTGAGGGAAGGATATACATCGACATTTACTACAGGCTTATCCGGTGAGATGTTGTCTGCGGATCCCTTCGGTTTTTCCGCTGCGGGCCAGACGCTACTTTTTTCAAATGAGGGAAAGGAAGGAAGTCTGTAGTTATTCCAGGCGCCGGCAGTCCTGTCGGATGTTTCATGTCCCGGTTGCGCAGACGTCTTCTGGTTCTGGTTCAGTGCTGAATCCCAGGAGAACGGCGCGCCGCTGCTTTCCGGCGTCACGTATTTATCGAGCGTACTGTTAAAGGTGTCATCGTCGTCGCGGAAAAATCCCCGGGTGTCCCGGTACGATTTTTTCACATCATCAGGCAGGTCCGGCTTTTCCTTCAGTTGCTGCTCAAACCATTCGCCCTGACCATTGCGTTGCGCCGTCATGCGCGCAATATCAACCGAGCCGGTCATGGCCAGCGATTTGAGCACGTCCCGCTGATCGCTTCTCTCATCCGGTAAAAGCCAGGACAGTTTTTTCGCCAGCGCGTAGGCCACTTTCCCGACGAACACAATGCCCTGGCCGAACGTCAGTACACCGGGGTAAAGATCATTACGCAGGAAACTGACTATGCGTTTGATCCCGCCCCCCTTAAACCACTCCGCCATATCATCCGTCAGCCGGCGGATATCCGGTGCCAGCTCGTTTCCCAGTTGCCCTGAAATTTCCGCTACAGCCGAGGAGAAGACAGTGCGCAGGCTGGTAATGGCGCGGTTGCCCTCTATCGCCCCTTCAGCCCCCTCTTTCGTGACGAGGTTATAACGCCGCTGCTCGTCCATCAGGTCACGGTAGCTTTTGCCGGACTGCTTCAGCAGCATCAGCAGCTTGCTGGCCTCGCCGCCAAACAACGAATCCAGTGCAAACGACGCTTTCGACTCGTCCTGCATGCTGAGCGCACGCTCGACAATTTTTTCGAACTGCGCCATATCGCTTAGGCCCGCAAAATCCCCCGCCTTAAATCCCAGCGTTTCAAACGCATCCTGAAGGGAACCCTGCTTGCCGTTCTGCTTGTACTCTCCCGCCTTGTGAAGGTACTCCTCGAACAGGTCGCCGATGTTCTCACCGTTCATGTCGTACTGCTTCGCGAGCGTGTCCCAGGCATCAAACGTCGGGATATCGACGCCATAGCTTTTCGCCACACCAGCCCGTCGGGCCGTTTCTTCGTTGGTGGCCGCAGGTGCAATCAGGGTACCCAGGGCGGAAGCCACCACGCCACCGCCGCCAATCGCCAGCCCGGGAGCAACCATCCCGCCCAGCTGTCCGGCCATACCAAGACCACGGCGAAACAGCCCTTTCCCTGCCCCCTTGAAGGCAGCCAGCCGTTGCGTCTTCTGCATCTGCTGATTCAGCTTCTGCTGTTCGGCCTCCGTTTTGCGGATTTCACGGGACACGTCGCTGTAACGCCGTTTAAGATCGCCAAGGCTGTGCCCTGCCAGCTTCGCACGCTTAATCTCAGCCGCCAGCTTAGCCTGATCTTTCGTCAGTTTTTCAGACTGCTTTCCGACGTCCTTCAGGCTTTTTTGCAGGCTGTTCGCTGAACGATTCCAGGAGCTGTCGATACTGCCGCCAAAGGTAATGACGGCCTTAAGGTTCTGGCTTAATCCGGCCACGATTTACCGCCTCCACTTCGTCGGTGAGAAAATCAGAAAACACACTGAACGGCATATCCAGATATTCCGTCATGGGAAAATGCAGGCGCCGTCCCAGAAAAAGTATCGCCCGCATCAGCCCTCTTTCGGTCGCTTCTCGGGCGGGAGCATAAAAACATTAAACGCATCCAGCAGCTGGGCATAATCTGCCGCAGTCAGTTGCCAGATATCCTGTTCGCTGAGGTTGCACAGCAGCGCAATCATGCGCGCCTCTTTTTCTTCTTCACTGCCGCGGTCTTTGGAAAAGGCAATGCGGTCACGGACCAGCGGCTCGCGCAGCGTCACCTGTTCGAGCAGGCCACCGTTCTCAAAAGAAACAGGGGAATACAGTTTGATAACGCGTGTTTCACCAGGAAAAGACATGTTGATCTCCATAAAAAAACGGCCCGCAGGCCGTTGTAAGATTGTTTGAGTTTAAAGCCGTACTTTTGCCGCCAGACCGGAAAGAACATCCACGCCATTCACCCGGCGCGAGAAGCGCTCAGTATCAATCTCAAAGAGCTCGCGACCGTCCTTAGTCTGACGGTAATAGCTCACGGCAATTTCCACCGTGACGGCATTTTCGGACAGGCTGTCCTTGCCACGCGCGTCGGGAGTGACGGTCTGCACAAAGCCTTCGATCTCCTCGATCGTACCCAGCGCGGTACCGTTAGCCAGATAGCCCTGATAGGCCGTAAATCGCGGACGGCTGCCGCTGACAAAACCGAAAGCGGTCAGCATATCCACGTCCACACCGTAAAACTTCAGCTGACAGGTGAGTGCTTCCATGCCGTCATCAACGGGGGACGGCGCATCCTGTGCGCCGGTACGCAAATCCGTTTTGACAATGGACAATGCCGGCGGAGTAAATTCATGCGCCCCCTGTATGCGGATCCCCTGCCGGAAGAAGGTCCAGACGCGTAATGTGTTTTTTTCGCTCATGCTGCCAGCATCTCCTCAAGCGCATAGTTGTTATTCACCCGGACGCGCAGGCTGATAAGCTCAGTCGGCGATTTCGGACCAAAGTCATAGTTGATGTACAGCACGCCCGCCGCCATGCTCTCAGCGGTGTTAAGTTCTTCATCCAGCCAGGCGCGACCACCGAAAATAGCGCCGAGCCCGACCAGCTGGCGCATATAGGCGTTGATGGTGCCGATAATGTCGTCGGCATTCTCCCGGTCCAGCGGACGGTCAACATATTCCAGCATCGTTTCCTGAATACTGTCCTCAATGACGTCTGCGGTTCGGCGAACCGATTCGAAGCGCCACTGTGGATCGGTACCGCACAGACGGTTGCCCCAGTGCTTAAACCCTGCCCGGCGGATGATGGTAGAGACGTTCTGCATGTTGAGCAGGTTTGCATCGCAGTTTTCATCGCCGAGAATGAACTCGTCGATCTGTTCCACTCCGAGGATATTATTGATGTCTTGGTTGGATTTACTCCACCACCAGCCCTTCTCAAAGTCGATTCGGGCACGCAACCCCGCCGCAAACGCAGAGTAAGGACGATAGACCAGCTGGCCGTCGGCATTGCTGACCTGTACGCGCGGGCGCAGCAGTTCGGTGCGGGTACCATAGGACTGTCTGCGCTGGACCACTTCCTGTAGTGTCGCACCGGATTCGCAGTCAACATACGCCACCGCCCGCAGCTTGCCGGCAACGGTTTCCAGAGCCTTACCCACGGCATCATCCTCACTGAAGCCCGGCGCGATAACGATACGGGGCTGGTACGTTGTCACGGAGCGAGCAGATGACAGCGCGCCGATCCCGGTCAGCACCGCCGCACGCTGTTTCGCTGTATCGTTAACTTCGGCCACGCGTACCACCACCGTCAGGGCATTTCGCTGATCGTTGATTTCCATCAGGGCCTGCTTCAGCGTGCCTTTTTCACCGAGCCGGGAAAGCATCGAGGTACCGACAATCGCCACAGGGGTATTCAGCGGGAAAGGTTCATCTTCGCCGCCTGCCAGCTGCAACCGGAACGGTATGACCACGCCACTCCCGCTTCCCGTTGCGGTGACTTCCACATCATCCACCGCGCCCACGGCAGCGGCCACTGCTGAAGGGGTTGCCGTCAGCTTGCCCGTTTCATCGCAGCCAAGCGTGATAGTCAGCGTTAATGCCTCCGCATTCCAGGCAGCAGAGGTCTCAATCGCTGCGGGATTTTCTTCATTCGGGATGCCGGCTACTGCCTCAACCACCACCACGTTTCCTGCCCTGCCAGCAACTGTCGCGGCAAAATCCACAACGTTATCCAGAATCGGGGTTCCTGTGCTGGCACTGGCCGGCGTTCCGGCAGAGGCATCAGGCGCAGTACCCACCAGGCCGATAATGGCCGTCTGGATCGTCGTGACCGCGACCGTACCGGATGTCAGTTCGATCGTTTCCACACCATGTAAATTCGCCATTTATTTTCTCCAGGCATAAAAAAACCTGCCGCGGCAGGTCACATTTTTTGATTGGGGGGATTCGTGGTTCCGCCGCCATCACCATTTTCTTTATGGTCATGGCCGTTGTAGGTTTCGCGGATCCCGCTCATTTTCCCGGTACCGTCAGAAATTTCCTGTGTTGCACCGATGTTTCCCTTCACATTCGTGTCGGAATTGATTTGCGTAACGCCCTGAACTGTGAGGGTGTCGGTGATTTCCACCGGACCATCGAGCGTTCCCTTTCCGATAATTTTGTAGGTCCCGCCCTCCGCCAGCGTGATGGTAAGGGCATGCGCGGCGCGGTCATACCGGATCTCGGTACCGTCACCGTAGCGGGTGATATGTTCGCTGTCGCTGCCCTCCGGTACCGGCAGACCGCCGGTATTCCAGCCGGGAAACACCCGGCCATTATTAAGCTCGCCCGCCTCCGACAGCACAGTGACCGCATCCCCGACCGCATACGGATTGGAGTCAGCCCGGTTTGCCCCGGAAAAGCCCTGGCAAAGCGGCAGCCAGGTAGTGGTGATGTCGCCCAGATCCACCCGGCACTTCGGTATACCGTCATGCTTAACGGAATGAATAACTCCGCGTCGCACAATATTCGCCAGGCGACGCTGTAAATCGCCCTCGATATCACTCATCGGGTTTCGCCTCGTAAATCAGCTGATAATCGTCCACATGCGCGCGCCCGATATCCGGAGCCTTACCAAGCCAGACGCCGTTCAGCGGAGAATTAATCTGCGCAAACGGATCCGCACCAAAGGCAGCTGATTGTGTGAAGGAGATCCGCCAGACCAGGTAATCATCCATGCGCGGATCAAACTCATCGCGTGACGCATCGATAAAGACGGCTGGCTCAAGACTGGTCAGGCCGAACTGCTGGCCATCAATCCACTGAGTGATATCCGCCGCCGCCGTGCGCAGGAAAATTTCGGGTCGGCTGACGCCAGCGCCTGCCGCGTCCACCACAACGAACAAATCGCAGGACAGATTCACATTAAGCTGTCCCTCGTTGCCGCCGCCCTGCTCCCAGCCGTTAATGGAGAAATAGACCGCCGGGGTGGCCAGTCCGGTAAAGCGGGGCACGTTTTTTTCCGGGTAGGCATCGGCGTCACGCACCCACGCAATTTTTTTCAGCGCGCCGGTGACAGCATCGTGATACTGCCCCAGCAGTAATGGCTCAGCCATAGTCCACCTCAGACAGAAATACGGGCTTTCACACGCCCGCGCAGATCGGTTTCAAAGTGATGCATAAAAATCTCCATCGCCTCCGCAAAGGCGTTATCTTCGATGTAATTCAGCATCGGCTCATAAATATCGACTTCCGCTTCGCGGGTACGGCGGGTATCCGGAGCGCGAATAACCACCGTCCGGCGGTTTTCACGGCGGGAGCGCGCCACTTCCCCGTTTTCAAATGTGCGCGGGGATAGCAGGCTGCCCTTTGGGGTGAATCCGGCGTTTTCTGCCTGGCGCCGCGCCTTTATATACCGCCCGGTGGATTTATCCCGCCGGGTATGGTGAGGCCTCACCCGCCCGTTAATCCTGCCTTTCAGGTCTTTTACCTTGATGGCATTGAGACCAAACCAGAGACGAAAATTATCCAGTTGTGACTGAGAAGCGCGATCAAGACGAAAGGAAAGCAGACGCCGGCGCACCAGATCCAGGCTGCGCGGCGCCAGCCCGTCTTTCAGGTCAGCCATCGCTTTTTTACGCAAGGTGGCGGCGGTACGTTTCAGCGCACGGGAATACGCTGCCCGAAACTGTTTATGGGTTGCACCGATGTGCTCCGCTATCTTCCAGATGGCATCCACATCGATATCGACGGGCAAATCCCGCCGCAGTCTGGACTCACGCGCCATATCAGCTCCACTTATTGATGTCCGGCTGCACCTTACCCGGTGCGCCATACGCCAGCGTGACACGGGTACGGCCTTCTTCATCAGCGCCGATGTGCGTCACACGATAAGCTGTGCCGTTGATCTCCACGCCGTGGTGCTTCTCAAGCCCCACGATATCAGCGGTCATCGCGCTGAAGGCCGGAGAGCGATCCTGAATTTGCCCCCCGCCGGGCACGTCAACCGGGACATCAGGCGTCTCGAAAATCACTGTAACAGGACGCAACTCAGCACCGACAGACAGGACAGCTGGCACCTCTTCGGCAAATGCCCGGGATATCCGGGCATCCGCTTTTAACAGGCGTTGCCGAAAGCGGTTCATCAGTAACCAAGCCGGACCGGAACAGAATCCGCATCAGCCGCCGCCTCAGCCCAGGCCGTGCCCGCCAGAGGATTCGGAGCTGCCTCCTCACCCGCTTCCGCGGTCAGCTTACCGTCTGCCAGATAGAGCTTCTGGCCAACAGTGACCGCTTCCGCTGCTTTTGGCAGGACGAACACCCCCGTGGTATGCAGCACCCCCCACAACCCTGCCGGAATGTCGTCGTGAGCAACCCCCACCAGTGCCCCTGAAAGCACGGCGTCACCCGAATGAATATCGGTCGCACCGGTATTCTGAAAATCAAGGGTGTTGCCATCCTGCTGATAATTTTTCGCCATTTTTCTCTCCAGACAAAAAAGGAGCAGCACGTGCCGCCCCTAAAAAAAACCGTCAGATGACGGTCGTTATTTTTTGGTGACTTTAACCATGCCGCGCCAGTCAAGCGGTGCCACCCCGGCATCAATGCGTACCTTGAACGCGGCACCGTCAACGGTGAAGCCCTGCTGCTGCTCAAGGTATGGCGTATCAATACCATCCAGATACGCCACCTCAATGGTGTCGCGTCCCTGTGCGGCGGTCAGGTAGTAATCCGTCGGGCTGCTGTCATCGAGGCGAGCCTCAGAGGACACCGTCACAAAGTTCTGGATCGGGTTAACGATACCGCTGTTCGCGTCCGCGCCCGGTACGCTTGCAGATTTGATCAGCTGGTTAGCGCGGGACTCGATGGCCACTGGCGTCAGCATGTAGGCCGGGCGAATGTTCAGACGGCGGTCGCCTGATTTTTGCAGCAGCATCGCCTTACGCGCTGTATCGAGGCCTTCGATACTCAGATCGGCGGAGACCAGGTTGCCATGATCGGCGTGGAACAGCGGCTTGCCGTCGGACATTTTTGGGTTGCTGGTCAGAACTGCCCACACCAGATCGCCCACGGTGGCACGCGCGGCAAGGCCCATTGCCTGCGGGATACGGGTCAGCATGTCCAGGTCATCATTGATGATAGTCTGGCGGTCAATGCTGAAAAGTTCGCCGTAGGTCGCAAGCGCAATCGGCTCGCCGCGATCTTTGATGGTGACATATTTATATTCCGCCCCGGCGCGGACCTTGCGAAGCGATGCAAGTGATTCCAGACCGACGCGGTGCGCGGTTTTGAAATCAGTCAGGGTGCCTTTACGGGTCCACTGTTCGAATGACTCTGTGGCCTCGTCCCAGCCCATCAGCGCCGCCTTGTGCGCCACATCCATCAGGATATTGCCGAAATCGCTGCTGCTGTGAGTAAACGCAAGGCCGACCATCGCCTGTGCAGTCCCTGCGCCTGAAATACCGATCCCGCGATCCACAAGGGAAGCTCGCGCCAGTTCACGCAGGGTATAACCGTTGTAGGCGTTATCTTTTTCAGCCTGCGCATAGCCCGCGCGGCTCATTACCGCAGCACGGATGGAGTCACCGACCAGATTGCCGTTTCCGGCATAAAGATGAATAGCACCCGGACCGGCACTCGGCGTAGTTCCTGCCGCCAGCGCCTGGAGGAGTCTGTCACGGGCTTTTTCAGCCGTGCAGGAGAAGTCGGCCAGACATTCCGCCTTCAGTGTCGCGAAGGTCGGGAACGCCTCAAAAACAGCGGAAACCGTGTTCACGCGTTCCGCGTTTGCCGTCTGCATCTGCTGTTGCAGCTGCTGGGCCAGCGCAGTGATATCGATGTTAGTCATCTGCTGTGCGGGCTGCTGTGGCGCTGGCGGGTTAAGGTTCGCCTGTACCGGCGCGGGCTGCTGTACCGGAGCAGGCTGCTGTGGCTGATTCACCGGAGCTTCGGCGCGCGGCGCAAAAAGAGTTTTAATCTGTTCTGGCATGTTCTGGTAATCCTTCAGTTTATTTTCATTCACACAGGCCGCAGCCTGTAGTTCAGGTTCAAGCGTGTCAGCGAAACCTTTCTCCACTGCCTCGGCCCCGTTAAGCCAGGTCTCCGCTTTCAGCATCGCTTCCAGTTCCTCCTGCCCCAGTCCCGTTTTATTCATATAGGCGCTGAGCATCAGGGCTTCGTTACGATCAAGCCACGCGGCATAATCGCGCATGTCATCAGAATCCCCGGCGATCCCGCCCCACGGTTTGTGGACCATGATCCAGGCGTTTTCCGGCATGTGCACCGTGGCGCCGGGCAGGCAGACAATCATCGAGGCCATGCTGGCCGCCACCCCGTCCACCCAGATATCCACTTTCGCTTTCAGCCGCGACAGGGTGTTGTAGATGGCAAATCCCTGCATGACATCGCCGCCGGGGCTGTGGATATGTAAATCCACCGCGCTGGCGTCAAACACCCCGGCGTCTTTACAGTCCGCGACGAACTGCTGGGCTGTGATGCCCCAGCCGCCGATCACGTCATAGAGGAAGATTTCGACGCGCCCGGCAGACAGCGCGCGGATTTCGTACCAGCACTGACCGTTTGCCGCATCGACACCCGCCAGGCTGGCGCGGGGGTTAATCATCATCGTCCGGCTCGCGCCGATCGTCTTTTGGTTTTGCCGTTGCATCTGGCATCGCTCCTTTGTCGTTGGCGGCGTCGGAATCAAACACCAGCCCGTGTTGACGGTTAAATTCGGTTTCACGCAGTCGCTGGCGTTTAACCTCCTGCGGGTTTTTACCCCGCGCCCGTGCCCATTCCGCTTCGGTACCAGCACCGCCACGAACAATGGCTTTCCAGGCATTAGCCTCTTTCCCCGGATCAATCCACGGCATCACCGGGCCGAGATAAAGCGCGTTATAGAGAGAATTTGGATCCACATCCGGCGGCACTTCAACGCCACTCAGCAACGCCATCGCCAACCATGCGCGGTAAACGGGCCGGCTGTGCTGGCCGACAAACCACTGTTGCAGGACGTTGTACCCTTCGAAGCTCTCCACCAGCTCCTGACGCTGGGAGCTGTAGGTGCCGTTATAGTCCCGGGCAATGCTGGAATAGCTGCCGCGCGTGCCTGCGGCCACGGCCCGCATCTGTCCGTTTCGGAATTCATAGAGGTGAACATTCGGGCGATTTGATTCCACCATGCCCAGGTCTTCACCCGGGCGCAGATCGTCGTAAATCATGCCCGGGGCGATATCGTAATGACGCTGGCCGCCGGGAGGTGAAAACTCCCCGTCGTCACCAAGAGACTGCGCATCACCGCGCTTGATATAGAACCCCAGCGCGGCGGCAATACGGGCGGCGACGCGTTCACTCTCTTCATAATCCTTGATGTCAGAAAGACGGGTAATGACTCCGTGGATCAGGCTGATACCGCGCAGCTGGTGCAGACGCTTGCGCTGCGCAAGGTGAAGCATGTTTTCAGCTGAGACGGTTTTAAGTTCAGCGCTGAACCGCGTCATATTTGCTGGGTGGTACTTGTAAACGCGGTACCCGACGGGACGCCCCCAGTCGTTCACGATGATGCCCTGGCGAACCTGCTGGCCGGCGGTGCTGTTAAGGTTGAACGGAACAAAATCCGCCTCCAGCATTTCCAGCGAGAACGGTACGGAGGTGGAATGTTGCAGACCCGGCACCTTCCCCCTGACCAGTTGCGTGAACACTTCCCCGTCACGCAGTGCTGAACGCAGCAGCAGGCGTTCGGCTTCCGGGCGGGTGAACATGCCAGTCACCTCAGGACGCACGGACCATTCAGCCCAGAGCGCCGAAAGTTTCCCGGCGAAATCGGAATGAAGATTCCCCTCCAGATCGAGGGGCTGAGGCTCAACATGGATCCCGTGGGCACCAATCACCCGGTCTTCCATTTTGTCGAACAGGCCGATCACCAGATCATGGTTTTCATCAAGCCACCGGGCCTGTTCCCGCAGGGACTGACCTGCTGCAAACACAGCGGTGTCCGCCGACTGGCTTTGCTTTTTCGCCTTGTGCAGCCGTGACGGATTTGCCGCTTCATACGCATTAAGCCGGAGACGATCCCGCTCGCGTGCCGCGGCCCACCCGGGGGAAATTGCCCTCAGTGTTCTTTCAAGAATGCCCATAGAACGCCTTACAGAAAGTTAGCGAGTTTGTACGAACCACCACGGCTGTTGACCGCGCGCCAGCGACGCTCCCAGTATTCGAGCTCATCGCGCAGCGCCTTCGGATCGTGGTTGGTAATGGCGCGACCGTTTACGCCGGTGAAAGAGATACTCTTGCCGTCCAGCGAGTCCTGGTAGGCCTGGCGCACCATCATCAGCGTTCTCCAGATGTCGTCTTTCTTCACAGCCAGCCTCCTCCCCTACCGGAAGATCCCAGCCAGCTGCCGGAAAGCGTGTTTTCTTTCTCAGGCTCAGCCCTGACTTGTGGCTGAACGGTTTTGTTTTTTTTCACGGTTATCTCCCTGGAGCGTTCCCCTTCATGAATATTTGGGTTGAGATCCTGCGGCTCAGCCCATGCAGGAGGTTTTTCCCAGTCGCGAATTTTTTCGTAGCCGCGCAGAACCGCGACGGCGTGGGCATAGCAGAACAGGTCAAAGGCTTCGTTGGCGCCCTTGCCTGGCTTACGCCATTTGCCATCCACGCCGCGCTCTTCGTAGGTGAGTTCCTCGTAGAACCACTCCCCCAGCCAGTCGGGAAAATGGATATAGCCTGCTCCGGGAGTCTCACGATCAAGGTTATTGCTGAGCTGATCCTTGAGCAGGTCGGTTTGCAGCAGATACACCGGCACCTCGCCACGCGCATCAGCGCGACGGTCACTGCGTTCGGTATTATTCGGGTGAGTTTTGGTAATAATTTTCTGACGTTTTGTGCTGTCGCCCTTGATCAGATAGACACGCTTACCCAGACCATCCCGGCGACACTGGCGCCAGAATTTATAGGCATTATCTGTCACCCCTTCCTCACCGCCGCTGTCGACGGCCATGGCCAGCACCGGCATACGCCGCGTCGGGTCAGACTGAAGTGCGTAAGTTTTTTCCAGCACATCGGATACAAGCAGCTGCCAGTCCTCCGGATACGCGCCGGGGTGGACTGGCTCCGCCTCGCCATGTTCATTGCAGCGCAGGGACTGGCGGATGTTGTAGCGATCCACAAGCCAGCGTTCACCGTTTTCGCCATAACCAATTATCTGCACGACGAAACGGCGCTTTTTCCCGCCCTGAACGTCGACGGCTGCCAGCAGGAAACGCACCTTCGGCGGAACCAGGCGTTTACCGTAATCCTCCGCACGCTGCATCAGCACATCGGCGCGTCGCTGTTCGCTGGCCGAGCGCGGCAGGTACGGCAGCCCCCAGTCGGTGTTGATAACCGCCTTGAGGGTTTCTTCGCTGCCGGTAGCCTCATACTCCTGCTCAGCCGTCAGCAGTTTGTACACCAGCTGCGCCCAGGTCTGGTACGCGGCTGCGGGCCCCTCCATCCAGAACGACGCTATGCGCGAGCGTCGCGGCTCACCGGAAATCTTGCCGTCCCGGTCAATACTCTGACCTTCACGCAACCAGACACCCACCCCGTTAAGCTCGCGCTTTTTATCTGCGGTGATAATGGTGCTGCAATGCGGACAAAGCAGATGAGCCGACTCACTGGCTTTTACCGGATCAGGTTCATCGCGGTATCCGGTCATCGCCTCCATCGCAGGCTGAAAATATTCACCACAATGCGGGCACGGCCAGTACCAGCGACGGCGATCTCCACGGTTGTACAGCGAAAGCGCGCCTGTCGTTGGTGGTGCTTCATGGGGAGATTTTCGGCGCCATTTGCTGTCGCGAATGTCCCGGCCTGGCGAACACTCCACAAGAGTCATCCCGGCGGACATAAAAGTGGTGGTACGCTTGGACGCCAAGGTAAAACCGTCACCCTCGCCATCGATGTCCTCAGGGAAGCGGTCATAATCGGTGAGCGCTACACATTTGAAATCTGACGAGGACATGATGTTGATGGAAGGCCAGCCAATCTTGAGATAGTTGCCCGCCAGAAAAGTACGATCATGCACGTTGTTGTCGTTTCGCAACGGGCTCAGGCGTTTCGCCACTTCAGGACTGACACGAAACGTTCTCGCCAGACGTTTTTTAGAGTGCTCACGCGCTTTCTCTTCGGTCATCTGAACGACGAGCATATCGGACGGGTCACAGACAATGTTGTATACAACCCAGCCATCCACCAGGCCGATCGTTTTCCCCGTTCGTGCCGGTCCAACAAACACCACCGCATCGTATTCACGCATCGCGAGGCAGTTCATCGGCTCTATGACATACGGAGCGACAGCAGGGTCCCACGGTACCGAGTTACCGGCTCCCATAGGTACGCGCATAAATTTTTGAACCGCCTCAGCCACAGGCATACGGCGCGGGGCTTTGAGAATGGCGGAAGCGTTACGCCTGACTTCCGCTGCCGTGGCCTGTCGCATGATTTACTCCTCTTCTGGCATATCCTCCTGTTCTGGTGAGTCGGCCAGCTCAACTTTGAGAGCTATCTGGTCGCGCAGATCGTCAATAACCTGCTGCACCCTGACAACTGCGGAAGGGGTCATGGCGCAGTCTCGTTCAAGAATGTCGGGTAACGTCTCCAGCACCTGAACCATTGCTTTTGCCATGGAGGAAAATTCTCTGGTGACTTCTGACGCCGGGATCAACTCCCCTGTTTCCTGCTGAAACTTGAGTCTTTCACGCTCCGACTGAAACCAGGCTTTACGATCGGGGGGAAGCATTTTGTCGACGTCCACCAGCTCCGACGGTGTGGTACTCGTCAGCAACTCCCTGAGGATATCGGTGATGGCATAAAGCTTAAGTTTTGGATTGCTGCCCGGTGCCGGCTGAACATTTGCAAGCTTGCTCGCGACCGTCTGGCGGTGCAGATCGGTAATGGCTGCCAGCTGCGTGATATTCAGCCGGAAATTTTTGAGTTCGTTATCCATGATGGTGAACAAAAAATAGTCATTTCGACATCCTGCTAAGGATCAGGACTGAAATATCAAGAGGTTAAACAGATGATGATGAAACCCATAAAATGCAAAAAACTAGCCGTTTCCCGCGTGTCCTCGCCCCCTCGGTGTTCATAATTGCCAGGAGTACCTTTCCAGATGAGTAAAATTATGAGCTTTTATCCCCGCAAAAGGATATTGCTAGGTTTATCCGCTACTGGGGATAAATTTCTTTCATTAGAGCTAACTTTTGAGTTCAGATTAGGCATCAGACAAGTTATTACTATGCTCCCTTTCAAAAGGGTCGGTTGATAGATTTGATTTTTTGCATGCTGTAGTATGTCTATAAAGCAAAAAGTTCAGATTTTGGCATAATTTTTTTCCTACGCGATGCTCGCATCTTGTAGCTCATTCGCTAGGGATATGCCAGTAGCAGCAAGATATCAAGGAACAGCTACTACCGCTTTCTCAGAGCAAGTCCAACAGCACTTTAAGTGTCTTTACTCATAAATTATTTTCATGAAAAATAACGCGTTCTTCTCCTAAAATCTTGATTTGAGGATTTAAGCCCATGAACTATGTATAGTTATGATGACATAGAGAAAATTAAGGCTGGTCTTGAGTGGATTGTCCATCAAGCATCAGCCCCACATCACCCGCCTTCCAGGCATGACCAACTGATGATTTCCAAGCTTATGGATCTCATTAAGACATACGAAGTTCTGCTGGAAACGGTAAGCCAATTCGGAATTTCCGTAATAGATTCAGAAGTCGCTGAAGGTCTTTCTATTACAGAGAAGTTTATTACCAAGGTTAAGCGGAACACTGGGTCTATGTGAACAATGATCATGCTCCAGGATCAAGCGGCCGCAATGATGTTACAGGATTTAACGACGTTTTTGGCAAGGACAAAAAAAAGCCAGTTCGGACAGAACTGGCTGGGTCTAGCAGTAATAAAATAGCACTTCACACTCAGCTCGACGTTTAATCTATTCCTTTAGTTCTGCATTCAGATGCCGGGTGCCTCCCGGTGAATTTGCCACAGTCTACAAATCCGCAAACGTTACGTGCAACAGCGACTGCTTGCCCCGCCGCATAGGGGGATTCAGCCAAATAGCAAAAGTATCGATTCACCTGTGTAATACGAATCTAGTACAAAATTTTAGTTTTATGCAATCTATGACTGAATTATTAAAATCGCGACAAAAAACTATCACGCAAGTTATTAATCCCCCATTAAAAATCACGCACTAAAACATTTCTTCTTATGTCCGATACTTATCTGACGCTTTGCTTTAAAGTCCAAGACTCCTTGTAATGAAGACCATTTGGTCTCCCTTCCGAACTAGAGGATTTCATTTCGGAAGGGAAATTTTTAAAGAGCCTAAGCATTCGCCTCTCCAGCCAGGACTTTTAGGTAGCTTTCAATTTTTTCAGCAGTAAGTTCAGTCAAATTAATGTGTAAAAAAGCCGAAGCTTCATCATCTGGCTGCCCTCTTTCAATCCAGACAAATCGAACACCTTCACTCCAGACTTCTACAACAAGTAAGTTCTCACCAAAATACTTATGTCCAATTTCATAAAGCTCTGAAACAGATGCTGTTTCCATACTCATAGACGTAACCTCCTTAGCATAGATTAGCAATGTAACAATCCCCTGCATTATCTTCTTTTGCATTTTGAGGCTTCAATCAGCATTTTTACTGCAATTAACAGCCCAAGCTCTGTTATGCGCCAGGATGTCGCGCTTCGTCTGGCGGTCTAGCACATCCCAGTCGTGCGCTGTGCCGTAAATGGGTTTAATCCAATCGCAAGCGGTATCCACCACCTCAACCCTTACGGGTCCAGTTGTCCCGCAGCTCGCGATCAACATCGTCGCCAGGCATATGGTTAACACTCTGTTGTACATTGCTGGCCTCTTTCGTTGCTTCAACACGGCGCTCTGCTACTGTTTCAGTGGCGGCGGCCTTCTCTTCAGTGCGTTGCTGATCGGCTTTAGCTTCTGCTTTGCTGGTGCCGCGAATATGGCCCAGGCCAAAAGCGCCGGCGATAGCGGAAATCAGCAGTGCGGCCAGCCCTATTATCGTTTCGATACCCACATTCACCTCACTCCAGAACTGATTTCGCCAGATTAAACAGCGCGCGGCGTTTATCCATCCCGTTGCGGCCGCCATTGATTAACAGTGTCACGCGCTCCACGTCGCCGGAATGAAGCAGGCAGCCGCGGGTCGCATAGAACCATGCAGCAGAACGCGCAGCATATTCATCCTGTTCAAGCAGTTCCGGGTGGGTTACAAGGTCAAGCTTTAGAGCATGGCCACAACTGCGGTAGTTGCTCAGGCCGGTAACCTGTTTCAGCCCACGACCGCGATATTTCCAGCCATCACCGGCAACCTGATTGCCAAGGTGTTCTTTTCCCCACTCACCACCGTATACCAGATTGGCGATCGCTTTCTGGTTTGCCGATTGCGTTGCCGTTCTGCCAAGTGCAGCGGCCTGCTGTTGAGTGATGCGGTGGCTGCCGAACGTAGGGACCAGGTTTTCTGCCGCATAATTAAGATTTTCCACCACACGGGTAAATCTGGTGCTTTCATGCCCCATCTGGGCAATAAACATGGCCTGGTCAAGCGGTGCGGTGATGCCGTATTCCTTCATAGCGGCGTCGATATGCGGAAACCAGCGCGCAGCTAACCCGGCGCTGATACCAGCCGCCCTCTCAAATTGTGTTTGGTTCATTAGTGCCTCAGATGATCAACCAGACGTGCAACGTTGCCTTTGACGGCCACCAGCACGGAAAGGAATATGATGTTTGCAGCAATGGTGGCCCATGATGAATGCGGGTAAATCCCACACAGGTACGCCAGCGGCACAGCGCTGTAAGTGACGGTAATCAGCCAGGCTAAACGCGAAATCCATGGCCGATGCCGCGAATCACCGCGGCGATAAAACATCAGGGTAATCACAACTCCGGCGCAGAGTAGCGCGTTGATAGTTGCTGTCGGGTCATTTAGTACCACCTGAACCTCCCCGGCGCGTTATCAGCGCCACCAGCGAGCCGATGTCCTGCTTGTTCAGGAACGTAAGGATTTGAACGGCTAACGCAGAAGCTATTACGGCACCGATAGCATCCAGAGGCTTCTCGGTGTACCCCGTCCAGGATGTGAGTTTTGAACCCAACAGCCCCGAACAAAGAATGCCGACGATATACGACACGAAGAAGTATGCCAGTCGACGTAACACACTCAGGTCAGCCGCTGTCGCTATGTAAAATACGGCGCCCGCAAATGCACCAAAAACAACACCGTAGTCAGTTCCGGTCAATAGACCGTAAACACTGGCTCCAGTCAAAGCTAAACCGGCCAGCCCCGTGCCGGAAAATGGATCGGACATCGGTCCCCCTCATATTGCTGTGAATCCTCTCAGTAAATTTGAGGGGAAATAAAAAAGGCCGCCCTGAGGCAGCCTGTGTTCTTCGAATTATGTTCATAAAGGTGGGGATATGGGTCCTTCCAGAACGACCGCTTCACCGTTATGGCAAAGATCGTAGCCACGAGTTAGATGCCAGACGCCTCTGATTATTTTTCCTGTAACCATATCTTCAGTTTTACCGTGCGAAAAGTAGGCGATCTGGACACAGTCATTGTGTCTAATCCAATAATATCCCTCTTTCATAATTCACCTCTTAAATTGTTTCATTTAGAAGTGTATATGACGATTCAGAACCTGGTGGTCGACAAAACGTTTTTTTGAGGATGTGGCGCCGGGTGCCTCCCGGTGACTTATCTCTGGTCGTCAAAGTCGCGTGCATACCTGCACATAGCAGTTAACCAGACGCCCCATCGCTTAGATGGGATTCACCACATTCATAACTAAAACAAGAAACATTCATCTGGTCAATGGATGATTAATAAATGAAAAAAAAAGCCTGCTCGGAAAAGCAGGCATAAATAGCTAAGTTGGCAATAACTGAGGGAGTGGTGCCGGGTGCCTCCCGGTGGAAATGATCACAGCATTCATTTCCGCGCGCTGGTTGGACACTCTGGAGAAATGTCCTGCTGAATCGCCCCTCCGCTTAGGGGGATCCACCACAAAAATGCTTTCAGAATACATCCATTCCGCAGGATGCTTTAGAAGCATATGCATGAGTTGGAAAATTCACAACGCAATCAGACAAATATATTCATTAAGGGTTACCGGAATTGGGCCTTCAATGTTTTCGGCCTCTACGTTATGACATTGTAATCGCCTTGCGTTAGAAATACTGAAAATCGATTGAAGAGCGACGATATGACAGGGGTACTGGTGCAACGCACCTTCGCGAATACCCCTGTCGTATCGCCGGATAACAAAAAACCCCGGCAGGCGGGGTTTCAAGTTTATTCAAATTGTCGCTTTACATCTCTGCCATCGTGGCGCAGCTCTGCCAAGCATGAATGGATTATCTGATTTTCTGGCCCGTTTTCAATGTTTCATCGCACAAATAGCACTTTTTGCTAAATCACGATTTTCATGAATTTTCTTTCAGGGCATTCCGCGCTGACAAAAAAACCTTTGCCCTGAATATTTCCAGGCACCAGCGCACCCGCTTTCTGGCTTCCGAATCTGTCAACCACGGTGCCAGATGCTGCAAATCTCTGGTGATGTCCGCTATTTTCTTACGCGTGGTGTAATACTGACGTCCAACGATATAAACAGGATCTTTCAAATCAAACGCCTGAAGAACAACGTTCTCCATGAATTTAGCGTCATCACTGCTCATAGCCTGGTTAATTACGCTGACCGGGGATTCAGGCCAGAGTATTGAGCGCGCGCGCCTCATTGCCTGCTCGCCACGGTAACCTTCCTCCCTTGCCTGGTTCAAAGCCGCGGTAAAACGCTCCAGTGCTTTATCAGACCAATTCTTGCCTCTGAGCACATTCCAGCACGAATGACCACACGGTTTCGCTGGGGCCGTACCGCCGCGAACAAATTCGCCCCATACAGTCAGAAGCGATTTAATCCACCCGGACTGAATATCATTAAGGAGAATACTTTTACCCAGCCAGCTCTTACGTGGTGCCATTGCTGCTTTACCCAGCGCTTCAATATGATTACGGCGTTGACGTGGTGTCATCATCTTTAATCCTTACGCCAGAACGCCGAGCGCGTAGGCCCGGTCCAGCACTTTAATAATCATCTCCGGCTGCGAGCCATATTTGCGCTCGAATGCCCGCCGGTCGTTATGCAGTTCGTTATGATGTTTACGGCAGAGTGGGATCGCGAAAATGTCATGGGCTTTGGTTGCCATGCCACCCTGCCCCCATCCAATTAAGTGGTGTGGGTCATCTGACTGCTGCTGGCAGCATTCGCATGGTTGAGTTTTCACCCAATCAAGATATTCGCGACACTCCCAGCGCAGACGTTTAGGGCGACGCATGAAGGACTGCGGAGGAGCAGGATCCGCCAGCACACCCACCAGCGGTTCGGCCATGATGTCAGGTACGTCAACAGTGGCGACTTTCTCAGCGAGAATGCTGGTGGCCGGTATCCCTGGCGTTATATCACTTTCGCGCCCAATCTTGCTGTCCTCCGGCAGGCGAAGCGCTTCACGGGCCGCAAATTCGGGAAGTGCTTCAGTAACGCCGGCACGAACTGCCCACCAGCTGAGTTCTGCGAGCGAGATCTCCCGGGCCTTGTCCATGCCAAGAGAAATACGGACAGAATCGAGAACAAATGCGATTACATTCCGGCACGCCAGCTCAGCCAGTGCCTCAGTGTGTTGATCACGTAACTCATTGTCGCAGTAGCCGCATAGCAGAATCGAGCCGGGTTCATGATGCATTACGGTCATCTCATGATAGTGATAATCGCCATGAGTGTTCTGGCACTTGCCCCCACCGTAGTGGAGCAACCAGTAATCAAGCCCACGTATACCACCCACAGCACGAATGACATCCTCATTCAGAAAGAAAGTTCTTAATTGCTCGTTTTCAGCTAACGGTTGCCGTGCATCGGGAACGCGGCCTGTCTGGTATCCCGACATGCTGGCAGGCTGACGTTCGATCAAGACTCTTCCGCTCCCAAACAAACTCAGCAGCTCCTTGCCTGGCTTCAGCAACACAACACCTAATTCACGAACAATCACCGGATGTAACAGAGCGCGCATCTCTATTTTACCTCCGTCCGTGTGAACGCATGTTTTGCTGTGCTCTCAGTGATGAAACGAACTGAGGAAGATATGCGCTGACTAACCAGAACCGCGGATCTATATCGAGACTTTTCTCGACGGTTACGCCATTGGATTCGTAGCGAGCTACCAGCTCATTAGCTTCTTCGGTTGTCAGTCCGGTGTGAGTGAACCAGCTTTGCTTCATGCCGCCTCCTGCTGGAGTGACATCAAAAGAAAATTGCTGGCCCTTTGAGGGGTCAGTAAGGATTTATTCTTGATTGTTTCTTGCGCCATTGTTTATCTCCAGTGGCGCAGCAGGTATAGGGTGTTCAGGCCTATATATTAATTCTAACAGAGTTGTGAGTGATACGAAAACAGAAAGGAATACATAATTTATTAATAACAGTATAAGAAAAAACCGAGCCTAAGCCCGGTTTACCAGTACATAACCAATGTCATATTACCATTTGTCACGATAATCAAAGGCGACAAAGTAATTAAACTTGGTGGTATCAATACGATTCTGGAAATGAGGTTGCAGTAGTGGCACCCAACCATTATCCATATCAAATTCACCGTTATTGAGATTGTCCTTCATTGGAAGACCGAGGCTTTCCATTACTGAACTATCCTCTCCAAAGTCTTTTGATACCTCTTCGCCCTTGAAGTCTTCTGTCTTCTTATCGAACCAGCTAATGCGAATTTTTAAGCCCATAAATCCCTCTCAAAGATACTTTTTAATATTGCGCTTCGGGTCTGGCCCTTTGACCTGCTTACCAGTTGCAGGGTCAAACGCGCCCAGATGGCTACCATCACTACCTCGATAACCCTCAAGCTCCCCATGCTGGGAATCCCATTCGTAAATTTTACTCTTTTTATCACCATACCAGCGCGGTCGTTTGCCGCCACCGTTTTGTTTAGGCGTTTTAGGCGCCCCCTTGGTCAGATCACCTAACCCTTTAATTTCCTCGGTTTTGGGAACTGGATGATAATCATGTCCATAGTCTTTAGCACCCTTACGCGGCTTTTTCTTTTCGTCAGCCAGTTTTTGCTCTGAAGCTTTTTTCTTTTGCTCCTTTTGTTTACGGCTTTCTACAGCGATCGCAAGGGCTTTCTCCGCATCTGCTTTTTCTTTTATTGCGGCATCAAGAGCAGCCTTACTTACTTTGGCTTTTTCCTTAGCCAATCCTAGCTTGTAACCAGCCTGGAGAAATACTCGATGACCCGGGTGATCTGGATCATGAGCATATACCTCTACCTGTTTAACCCATTTCAACATTGCTTCGACACCTTTGTTTGCAGCGTCGAGATCACTAATTCTTTGCGGTATAGCTTGAAGAGCTTTATTTAACCGTTCCTGAGCTTTAACAATATCTGCCTGAGCACGACTCAACTGGTCGCCAGCCTCTTTATCTTCTTTGGCTGCTGCTTCAACAGGGCTATTTAATGCCCATGCAAGTGTTCGGCGTTTCTCCTCCTCCAGACGCTTTTTAACTTGATCAGGCGTGCTCACCTCAGTTACAGATACGTAAATAGGTGGACTCTTACCATCAGGAAAACGAACTATAGCCTCGTGAGTGTTTTGTCCGGTTGTGAAACCAGGGTATCGAGATGCTCCCTGCTCTTTCTGAATACCTTTTGGTTGTGATTGTGATACAGCCGGTGCTTTACCCGCATCAACTTTCACGTGCAGATCCGGTTTACCCGGAACAACACCAGCAGTGTAAACCCCTGGGCGTTTCGTTGGTTTCGCATCGACAACCGGCACACTCATTGGCATATTTTTGCTTTTAACAACAGCGATATGCTGTTTGCCGTCTTCATCAACAACATCAGCAATTCGCGTGTGTACTACTGTAGCTTTCTGAGTCGGTAAAGCAGAAGGCGGAGTGGTTGACACTTTATCAAATGGTAAAGAGTTCACAAGATGAGCCGTCGCCATCATACGAGGATCATCTTTTGCGATCTCAGATGGAATCAGAGCACCAATAGTTGCCCCTAAAAGACGGCCAGCAAGCGGAACTGCTGCGACGGCGCCTTGCTCAATACGGGTCAGTGCAGCTTGCATAGCTTCCTGAAGCGTCGTTTTGGTAAATAAAGTAAAACCCCACATACCATCATAAACGCCAATGACAGCGGGTACACCGTATGCAGCAGGTTTCTGCGCCTCCGGCGTACTTGAAAGGTTTGCACCGGATGAATTAGACCCGTTACCGCCTCCATTACCGCCGCCCCCCCAATGAATACCGCTATCTTTACCGCCAGAACCACCATTAACATTAATAGTATCTTCGTTAGGCATATAATTCCTCTTTGACTTTAAAATCATTAAATAAAAGCAAAACTGTATATACATACAGTTGTTTTATGCTATTCCCGAGCTGTTTTAAAGTCAATGCGGAAAGATACAAAAAACAAAAATTGGTAGTTTTTTATTATCTTTAAAACAGCAGATTGGGAGAGAAATGTATGAAAAGGGAATCTTGCTGCAAATTGACTGGCAGTGGATTCCAAGGAGGAGAACATAGAGTTATTGCTGTACCAACAACTCTATATTTGAAATTGAGATGTTTACTTATCTGAAACTAATTCGATGGCAAGTGAACCCGATACCCTGCTTTTTCCAACATTTGGGTAAATAGGGTTGGCGTACCAATAATTTCTTCTTCCCGCAAAGGAGTGAACGATACCATATCGCCATGTCTATACATCAAAGCACGATCACATTCTGGAAATGAGTGCAGTCTTGCAACGATAACCCCATCGTGGCATCTGATGACTGCGTATCCCTTGCTCGGTAATTCTTCTTTTTGTTTCACCAGTCCCCCTCCACACTGGAAAGTTATTGCATGCTGCCTCAATAATACCAGTCGTCTGCGCTTTCCCAGGTCTGCTGGAGGATTTCCTCAACCATCTTCTTAGCTTCCTTTTCGCGACCGTAAACACTTAAACCATGTGATCCTGCACGGCGTATAACCAGACTGCATTCATCGAACTGATTCTGGAGTCGTTTTGATAATTCTTTTTCCAGCGCCGGGACCGCGCCCTTAGGAAGTTCTTTAGTACGATCAATGGTTAATTCAACTTTCATAAATGCCTCCGCTGCTTTAACTGTATATTTATACAGTACACCCATGCATTAGTTTGATCAACGGTTTAACCGCACGAAATGCTAACCACAATACCGACTGTCTAAAAATCGTCCCCGCCTGAGCGGGGCTAGATTACGCAGCTATATCCTTGTTTTGACAAAGTTCTGGGAGATTTGCTCTTAACCAGACCGTGGCCATCGCAAAGCTCATGTTCCTCACTGCGAAACTCGGTAAGGACAGCGCGAGAGTAGCATTTGTTAAACCAGAGCATGGGAAACCGCAGCATATATCGAGAATTGTTTATTCGGACATGTTCATTTTCTTTTTGCAGCGGCGCGGCAGGCGTTTCATACTTTCATAGCGACGGTCGGAATACCGTTGTTCAAAACACCTAACGTCAACACCAAATTAGCGGCTTGCAGCTCGTTTATCTCATCAGGTACTGGCGGGGCGGTAAACAGAATGCGTGTCTCGATGTCAGGCTGCTTTGAGAATTCTTCATACTGCTCTTTTGTGCAGTCATCCCAAAGGTCACTATCTTCGCAACGCTCTCGCCATTGGTAAACAGGCTCCGCCTGGAGCGATGCCTTCGCCCGGATCATCGCAGCAAGTGCCATAGCAGCATCTTCATTAATTGCGTCTGGCGTCGCATCGCGCTCTTCTTCAAGCTCCGCGATAGTCTGGTTTAGCCATTCTCTTATGGCGATATTCATCACTTCAATTCCTCCAGCATTGGTAACCGGTACACTGGTACCGCTTTGTATTCCTCTCCTAGTGATTTTGCCCTTTCGTTGAGGGCGCTAATTTCTGAGACTAAGGGGTCCTCGCCATAAGCAACGCAGAACTCATCTAAATGCGCCTCGCCTTCAGAATCAGCTATGGCATACAGGAACGGCTCGGCCTTCAACACTGCCTGCGCGATTTTAGTCAGGCATTTATCCATCTGCGCCAGCTTGCTCCCAGGGAATCCGGCAAACATAGCGAGCCGCATTTCTGTGCGCGCAATCAACTGCTCTTTGGTGAATTCTTTGGTAATTGTGCTCATGCCGCCGCCTTGCTGTGTGAAAAACGTTTCAGGTCAAAGTCGATTGTTGCCCGCAGGTCACGGAAGATACCGCACCGCCCGTGGCGAACCAGGCCACCCTGCTCCACCGCTACGAGGAGATATTTCTCCGCTGTGGTCCGGTGCAGGCCGAACATCGCAACGACGTCATTAGTGGTGATGCGCCCCAGCTCCTTCACCAGTTCGATAATCCGGTTGATGATTAGGGTGCGTTCTTTGTCGGTTTTCTTTCTGACCATCGGTTACGCCCTCCCTGCCATGCGAAGACAAACTTTCCGGCGCTTCGCTATTCGAGCTACCTCTACAGCGCTGCCAGCGATCCCAAACATGTCGGTGTATACAGCTGCTGCTCGCCGCCATAACCCCTTTTCCTCAAGTGCTTTCGCTTTCTGCTCTGCGGATTGCATCCTGACCGGATCGCTTTTTTCCACCATGCAGGGAAGGATCACATCCGGAATAACTGCATCTGGTGCCGCGGTGTACATAAACTGGCCCCCGCTACGCGCACGAACTAACACGCCTTCATTGCTTAACTCACGCAGTAACTTACCTGATGCAGCGCTGGACATATCAAGTGCTTCGCATATATCGCCAACTGCGCAGTTCGGTTGGTAGCGCACGAAAATCGCCACCTGCTCTTTCTGGGTTAATGGTTTGGTCATTGGTCAAATCTCGATTAGTTGGTTAAACCTGCCGCTTTGCGGCGCTTGTACTCTTCCATCAGCAGCTGTGCCGGAGTTGGCCCTGCCGGATGCTGCGGTGCAGCAAGCTGGCGACGGATTGGTGGAACCGACAACCCGTTACTCACGAGCTTCGTCCATTTGGTCAATAACTTCTCAGCGAGTTTCTTCAGTTCCCCCTCAGTCATCTGGCGCTCTACGCCAGTCCTGCGCATTTCGATGCAGATGTGGTACAAAACCGGCTGCGGCCACGGGTATTTATCACTTCCCGAAAAACGATATGACTCGTTACGCCAACGGCGGTATTCAGCCATCACCCGATCCGATGTAAGACCGAACGGGTTAGCCCCACTCTCAGAAACCAGCGATACGAACTCAGCCAGATCAGGAGGCCATGTATTACCTACCGCGCAGCGCTCCATGCACTGCTGGCAAACCAGTTTAATCTGGGCCTCAGTCATCGAACCTATCTGAGCTATCCAGAGGGCCGTAGGCTCTGCCCCATTCTTCTGCGTCCATCGGTTCGAGAAGATTTCCCCCATCACCTGCCATAGCCGCCATGCCGTTTCCGTCGCCATCAAGTCCGTTCCGGCGTCGCCACTCTGCGTGTGCTGATTGAATTTGCTGAACAGCTCGGGATGCTGTTGGTTCTGATCGAACTGCTGCATTGTCGGTACCTCCGGATTGTGGTTTTGTCTGGACCTTTGCGCGATCCAGATGGCGGGCCAATTTTTGCTCCCACTGGATTTGATGAAAAACTTTCCCTTCGGCTTGCCAGTAAGCGATGAAACTACTCAGTTCCGCTTCAAAATTTATTCCCGCCTTCAACGGCATCCCCCACAAAACCGCCTGACGTTTAAAATCGACTGATGGTTTCCAGGCCTGATGCATCTGGAATTTCCCGAATGGTTGCTGTGCTCCAAATCCGATACCGGGTTGATTCGGATAATCAGGAATAGCAGGTTCGACCAGTTCGCTATGTGTGGGGTTTAGATCTTTATGGTTCCTTGGTAGATTCCGTGTCCCGTTTTTGGGACTGTTTAAAGGGAAAAACGGTACTCTTTGGTTAAAATTCGAACTATTAACAATCCCGATTTTGGTATTGTTATCCTCGTTAACAGTCCCGTTAATGGTACTGTTCGCATTAACAGTTCCGTTAACGGGATCATTTCGTTGAACAGTCCCCTTTTTTGTACCGTTTAAACGGTCCCGATTTCGGGCTTGTTCTGCATCGGGGATGCTTTCTTCAACGCCCACCAGCCTGTAAACAGGTATTTGTTTAGTCCTGCCACGCCGTTCCCCGGTGTCCACAACAAGGCCGATTTCCTGTAGATGCTGCAATCCTGCAAGCACAGTCTTTCTGTCCATCTCAGTAGCCTCTGCAAGCGCAGCGACAGATGGATAAGCGCATAAGTCAGCACCGCACATATCAGCCAGCCAGGTTAAGATCGCCTTGCTGGAAGATTTTCCGGTTTTAACTTTTTTGGCCCACCGCATTGCATCAATGCTCATGAAGCCTCCGGGTTGAATTCATTGGTCAAAACTCGATTAAAAAAATTGCGGCGCTACGGCGCTAATACTCGCCAGTAGTGGTCCCGCCGTCTCAGCTGGTAGCATGTTGAATAAGGCGATTGCAGCTTCACGTATTTCTTTCTCAAGCTTCTGTAACGGAGCACCGAGAAGTTTCGCCTGGTGTGCCTCGCTGCATTCTTTGATTGCGCTCGCCACCAATTCGGTTTCTGTCTTTGCCTTACTGAGACCGTGCTTTCGGGCAATCTGAACAGGCATGGCAGCAATGATTGCGCCAGAAAGTTGCATGACGTAAGCGGTGTATTTATCAGACCCACTTTCGTTTTTCAGGTACCGGAAAAGATTCTGCTTATTAACCGCGATACCGCGCCCACCACGCTTCGCCCACTGCTCAGCCACCAGTTGCGCGATCTTTTTCTGAGCCTGTCCTGGTAACGTTGCCTCCCACTCCCGAACAGCCTCAAAGATGGTGCGACTGCGTATCGAGTCTCTTCGAGTGGGAGCAAACTGATTATTTGTTTTCAAAGAAATAAAAGTCTGGGGAATAGAATTTTCATAAGGGATCTGTTGCATGCCTCACTCCTTATGTGAGTTAGGTGGAAAAATGCTATCGAGGGTACATTGAGACCCGAGCTCATTAAATTTTTCGACTATGCGGCGGCAATCACTCAGATTTGGTTTGCGAGTGCCATTTTCATAGTTCGAGATGCGCGATTGGCGCCACCCAAACATCAACGCCAATTGATCTTGTGTTAGTCCGAGAGATTGTCTCTCACTCGCTATATTGTTCATATTTGACCTCGTGCTTATCGATGGACGGAATTAAAACACGCTACGTGTTTGAATGTCAACACCATATGTTTTTGAGTGATAACACGCTACGTGGTAAAAAGAATTTATGAATACAAATGAACGAATTGCTGCGCGGCTTAAACAAGCCAGAGAACAAAAGGGACTGTCTCAGAAGGCACTCGCAGAGCTGTGTGGGTGGGCTCAATCTCGGATTGGCAATTATGAATCGGCTAGCAGAGCTATTGGTATTGATGATGCGATCGCTCTGGCAAAAGCTCTACGAATACCACCGGCAGAGCTAATATTTGGGCCTGAATCAACTCAGGAGTGGATAACTCCGCAACACAGAAAATTGATTGATTTGTTTGATCAGCTGCCTGAAGCCGAGCAGGAAAGGATGATCGATTTGTTTCAGGTTCGATTGAAAGAAATTGATGACTATGTGGAAAAATATCTGCGTGGTCGTTTTAAATCTTCTGAAGACTGACCGCCCTTAGCATCACTGAAACCAGCCTGACGGCTGGTTTTTTTGTTTCTTAAGGCCCTACCTCAAAAAAATTTACCCGACAAAAACACATCACGTGTTGACATAATATCACGAATTGGGTTTTACTATAAACACAGCACGGTCATCAAGGCAGGACGCCCACGAAGTAGCTGCCGGCGGCATACGAAACACCGGATGAGATGACCAATCAGAAATGCGCAGCAGGTTTCAACGTTCCGCCAGCCTGGCGTCAATGGCAAATAAGGGGCTCACCGTGGCTAAAAAGCAGTACACCGTCGTTGTCAGCTGTAGCAGTGGCTACCGCACTTATCGGGTAAAAGCAGAGGACTGGAAGGATGCAGATCGAATCGCTGAAGAGCGTCATATTGAGTTGCACCCAGAAGAGAAAAATTCAGAAATTGGTTTGGCCGCTGTAATTAAAGGCTGGCCTGAAGTTTGGTAAGAGGGGAAATTTATGATCGATTTTGCACGCAAACCAGCCCGGCGCCAAGCCGTGCACCTGCCCTACTTTTGGGCCGCTATTCGCCGCATTTGCTATACCCTCGCCCAGAAAGGCGATCCGTCCGCTTTATAAAGCACAAAACCCGCGCAAGGCGGGTTAAGTACCCGGTCAGCCGACCAAAGCTTTCCGGAATCGAGTTTTGACCAATGACCACTACCCAAGGCGGCAATCATTAGCTGCGGGTATCTTACAACCAAAATTAAGGACCTGATATGGAATTCTTTCATTTAATCAAGGCAACGCAGAAATCCGGCAAAGAAGATGCCGTTATCTGGTTCACGGCTAAATCAGAAGCACGAGCCAATTTGCAGCTGGATGTTGAGCTGGAAGATGCTGGCATTGAAACCGGCCGGGGCAAGGATTATAGCAAGCCTGTCCGTACCGATTTCCCTGTTTACAATGACCTACCGGAAGAATGCACAGTGGATTACACCTGGTGCAAACGCTACGAACTCCAGGACGATGGACGCACCTGGCTGCCAAAGGCTGGTGCTGAGTCTACTGGAGCCGTGGACAACAACACTGCCGCTCCGGAAGCGACCACTACAGTTGAAACCACCGTCGAGAGTGTCCCGCTTGAAAACCGCACTTCAGCGGTCCGTTTTGCCGTCCATCTGATCAGCGACAAATACCAGTCACATATAACTAAAGAGCAGCAGCTGGCTGCCAGCGAAATGTCACTGGATGAAGGCAACACCTATCTCCAGAACCTGCTGCTGGCGAAGAATGACATCCCTGAAGTAGTCGAACTCAGCCTGAACGCTGAGTGGAAACTCGTTCAGGCGATTAAGCAGGTATTCGCGCCAGATGAAGTTCACGAAACTGAAAATATCGCTGCATTCATGGCTGACTGGGCTAAAGCAGATGCCAGCGATCGCAACCAAATAGTGGAAGCCTGGCGCAGCGGCAAATTTCCCCCTCTGAAATCTGAAAGCACCAGCGACACTGGCGTTATAGCAGGTCAGGGTCTTGAACCTGATAACGGTATCCAGATTGACGAGAATGATGACGAAACCACACGTTATCCAGTCGTTCGTATGCCCTTCCGCAAGCAGGTACTCGCCCAGTTCACCGCCGACGAACTGCGCCACCACTTAACTCGCGAAGAATACGAAGGTATCAGCGCGCTGGAGATGGACACTGACAATAGCTATGTCCAGAACCTGCTGCTGGCGGCAGAAAACTGCGAACAGGTTAAGGGTTACGCCACCAAAGACCTGTGGCGCTATACCGACGCCATTCGCAAAGTGTTCAGCCAGGAAAAGCGTCACGAACTCGCTTTGGTTCTCCGATTCACCAGAATCTGGGCGGCGACTGATTACATTGACCGCGGCCTGCTGGTAAAAGAATGGGCCAATGGCAGTCGCGTTGCAGAAATACAGCGTACTGAAAGCGGTACGAATGCTGGCGGAGGCAACAAGACCGACAGAAACCCTGACCTTAAACATGATCTAGACACTCTCGATCTAGAGATTGCGCTGGCCACGTTACCAATGGATTTCAACATTTATGATATCCCTGGTGGTGTTTTCCGTCGGGCAAAAGAGATCGTGAGTAAAAAAGAAAGTCCATTCAAAGAGTGGTCTAAAGCTCTTCGTGCAACTCCGGGAGTTTTGGATTACTCGCGTGCAGCTATCTTTGCACTTATCCGCAGCGCTCACCCAGAGCATTACCTGTATCCGGCACGTCTCAGCGGATTCATTAACGCGAACCTGACTGAAAGCGATCATTCTGCTCCATCAGACGAAACTCTTGCGGCTGCGCGCCATAACCCTGAGGTGAGCTGGACAAACGAGTTAACTAATGACTCTGCTGTTGAAACTGGCGGCCAGAATGAGGGGACTCAGGTCGACGGCTACACACAGCCGGTTCTCGAAAAAGTTGGTAATGGTCTTTTTTCTATTGAAAGGCTGGTCACCAGCAACGCTGTAATCGACCAACAAAATAGCGCGGCAGAGTACGTAGATAATGTGCAGATGGAAGAAACTTGCAATGATGAAATCCCGAACAGCTCTGCGTTATCAGAAGGCTCGAAAGAATCTTTCTCAGGCACAAGCACTACTGAAACTTATAGCAGCACAGCTGCCATAAATAATGATTCCGGTCATCATAACCATATCGAGACAGAACTGCTCTATACACACCTTATGGTCGACATTGAAGCTTTTGGCAAAAAGGCTGATTCACCAGTCGTATCTATCGGGGCCGTGTTCTTTGATCCATCTACAGGTAATACCGGTTCGGAGTTTTACAAAGTGATTAGCCTGGAATCTGCCATGGCCAGCGGCGGGGTTCCGGATGCATCTACCATAATCTTCTGGCTTAAAGCTTCGCCTGAAGCTCGTTCAGAGTTAGTGATGGATGATGCTATTCCGCTCGATGACGCCTTGCTACAGCTAAATGAGTTTATAGCTGAGAATGCGGCTAACGGCCCTGAATATGTGCAGGTCTGGGGGAATGGTGCCACTTATGACAATGTCCTGCTTGAGGCATCTTATGACCGTACGGGGATCCGCTGCCCATGGAAGTTCTGGAATAACCGGGATGTCAGAACTGTTGTCGAGTTGGGTAAAGCCGTTGGCTGCGAGCCTCGCTATGAGATCCCATTTGATGGAGAACCTCACAAGGCTATTTCGGATGCTCTTCATCAGGTCAAATACGTGTCAGCAATCTGGCAGCGTCTGACTGAACACTGATTTTTTAATTTCAGAAAATGGCCCTGATATGGGCCATTATGAGGTAAATCACATGCTTCAAATGCTGACTTTAGAAGAATGGGCTGCGGAAAAATACCGGAGTAATCCTCCAAGTTTGAATACTTTACGCCGATACGCTAAAGAGAGCATGTTCACTCCCCCGGCCACCAAAGAAGGAAGATACTGGCGGGTAAGAGAAGATGCCGAGATTACAGGTAATTTAACCCAGCCCGTTATTAAAAAATCTGATTCTCCTATGCTTCAAAGGATACTGTCTGATGGCTGCCCGACCACGTAAAAACAACGTTAAGATACCTAATCTTTATCCACTCTACAGTCGTAAGGTAAATAAAATCTACTGGCGGTATAAGCATCCCGTTACAGGTAAGTTTCATAGCCTTGGAACTAACGAGGCCGAAGCAACAGCAATAGCAATCGAAGCCAATGAGCGACTAGCTGAACAGCGCATCAGGCAGGTTTTGGCTATCAGTGACAAGATCGCCTCCAGCAAAGGAAAGGCGATAACAACAAATACGTGGTTAGATCGTTATTGGAAAATTCAGGATGAAAGACTGGAGAACGGTGATATCAAGCCGAACACTCATAAGCAAAAGGCTAAACCAGTAGCCCTACTTCGTGAGAGCGTGGGAATGAAATTGATTTCATCCGTCGATGTTCGGGATGTTGCCCAGATACTGGAGTCCTATGTTGCAGAGGGCCAGCCACGAATGGCTCAGGTCATACGCTCAGTGTTAATTGATGTGTTCAAAGAAGCACAGCATTATGGCGAGGTACCGCCGGGTTATAACCCGGCTCTTGCTACAAAACAACCACGCCGGCGGATTACCCGACAACGTCTTAACCTCGACGAATGGCAAAAGATTTTCGAGATAGCTGATGCCCGTCATCAATACATGGGCAATGCAATGCTATTGGCTCTCGTTACTGCCCAACGCCTTGGGGATATTTCCAACATGAAGTTTAGCGATATTTGGGATGACCATCTTCATGTTGTTCAGGAAAAGACTGGAAGCAAGCTAGCGATCCCACTATCTCTTAGACTTAACGCAATTGACTGGAGTTTGAGGGATGTAGTTGCGCGCTGCCGTGACTATGCAGTGAGTCCCTACCTAATCCACTTCTTCAGGGCAACCTCAATGGCTGAGCGAGGTGCACAGGTTAAGTCGAACACAATAACAATGAATTTTAGTAAGGCTCGTGATAAGGCAGAAATAAATTGGGGAGATGGGACTCCAGCAACTTTCCATGAACAACGCTCTTTAGCAGAACGTCTTTATGAAGCTCAAGGTATTGATACCCAAAAGCTGCTGGGACATAAATCTCCTAATCAGACAGCCCGGTATCATGATGATCGTGGGAAAGATTGGCACAGGATAAAAATCACTTAACTTTAGTGGGATCAGAAATTTCCGGAATGATAAGAGTATCGCAGAAAAAGATAACTTCTGGTCCCTGATAACGCGACTGGGCGCTGTAATTAATCCCATACTCAATTTTTCTAAGCCCAGAATACATCTGATTTATCTCGGGAGTGTTATCGTAAGAAACGATCCAAGAATGCACATCATTAGCAATGATTTTTTTTGCCACATCGACATGATCATCGTGTTCATAATGATTTTGGTATAATCCTTTTCCTTTGATGTAGTAAGGAGGATCAAGATATATTAACGTTTTTTCAGGGAAATTTGACACCGTAGATTCTAAAAACTCTTTCGCATCTTTATTATAAAGAAAAATATTATTCTTATATGCGGAAATTTTGCAGATACGATGAATTAAATCCTTCTTATTGAATCGTGCATCCAGTTTCCATTTACCTAACTGTTCTTTACCTCCAATTACACCACCAAGAAGAATACCAGAACGATTTGTACGGTTGAGAAAGAAAGTTGCAAACCCAACTTCAATGGCAGAATAACGCTCTTGATTACTAATTATTTCTTTATGCTTGTACCATTCATCCATATTAACAGATGTGTTTTCAATCAGAGAACATAGCTGCTCAGTATTCTCCAATACTGATTTCCAGAAGCAATAAATTGAATTATTCAAATCATTTAAATGAATGTTTGATGCTTTCTCAGACAACAAAAGGTTGATAGCAACACCCGCCCCTCCAGCATATGGCTCGACATACTCGCAGCCACCTAACCCATTGATATCAATGAGTTTCGTTAGGTAATTTGTTAATTTTCCTTTTCCGCCCGGATAGCGTAAGGGTGTGCTAAATCTCATTATTGCTCACTCAAAGTGTAATACTACTGTACATAATACCACATCCATAGATTCATGTGTATAGCCCAAACAACTTCTCATTTTGAAAGTGTATCTTTGAGTTTATCAGTTTCCACACCTAACTCTTCACCAATTACAAACCTCAGTGATTCGATTAATGATGTATTAAATTTATCCACTAATAATGGGTAATTGAGTGCCCAGCGCCTATATGGATTATAATTAACACCACCATTTTTAACTAGTTGTTGAAATGAAGATTCCTCAACAAAATTTTTAAATAGCTTTCGCAGAGCTATTCCTTGAAGTTTTGTTTTATCCATACTTGCTATTTTAGCAGCCAAATCAATTCTATCTTCAGTCAACTCCAATACATCGATGATTCTCACCGTTTTTTCGAGAAAATAGGGTTTTGTATATCTAATATTATTTTTCCAGAAATCATCAGATGCATCGAGATTATACAAAAATTCAAATATCAATTGGTCAGGAGGAAGTTCTTTTGGGAGTTTAACAACATTCTCATATTTTGAGTCTTTTACATCGCCATCCAAAACAATGACTGCCGATTTATAAAACCCAGGAACCTTTTTAGACAACAGTTGAAGATAATTTTTGCAGCCAAGAGTGATATCTTTGTGCAAGTTCAGTAATTTATTGACATCTCGTCGTGTGACCAGAGCGGTGAAGAAATCAAAGTTCTCCTTATCTTCAAAGAAGACATTTACTCTTTGCAGCTTATCTTTATCACTCGACTGCACGGTCTCATTGAACAAATCTAATTTTATATCTGCCCATGTGTAGTCTTCTTTAACTTCAAGTTTTCCGTAGGTATTAGTCAGATACGCCAACTTATAGTTGGTACCATCGTTTTTACTTAATCTAGCGATATTATTAATAACTTCAGGAGAATGGGTAGTGAAGATAATCTGAAGGTTTAATTCCTTGGAGAGCGAAGTCATTTTTTCCAGAAGACGACGTTGTGCAGCAGGGAAAAGTCCAGCATCGATTTCATCAATCAATAACATACCCCCATGGTAATCTGGATACTCTGCCTTCAACTTCCTGAAAGAAAATATAGCTTGTAAAATTTGGCCTAAATTATCCTCCCCTACAGATACAGACTGATGATCATATTTTACGCCACTAACAACCATTGAGTTAATAGTCCCGCCAGTTTTAGTTAAGGCATTTGATCCTCTCACCCCTAATATATATGAACTCAAGGAAATAAATTCACTTTTATTCTCGGTCATATAGTTGTCAATATCAGAGACGGTATATTTTTGTCTATCCGGAACAGGTGTTAGACGTTTCATACTAAGATAAATAACGGGGTGTGTTACTTTTCGGCTATCACTAGCTCCATTTGTAGTAGTATTATTACGGACTGTAGCTCGTGGAGATGAGTGATTACTCCTCAAGTATAAGCCCAGCTTCAATTTATCTAAATCTTTTTCTTCAGCACCATCATAGATAGAAACATCAACATTCATTGAGCTGGGAGTATCGTGAGTGCTGGATAGTCTGAAATGTTCGCTAAACTGAGAGGAAAATGGTTTCCCAGCCAATGATTTATATTTCTTTAGATCTACCACAGGTTGCTTTGTATAGTCAGTTTCAAAATTAAACATTTGAGCTGCAATACCAAGTATGGTTGATTTGGAGGTTCCGTTTTTTCCGCATATAGCAGTTATTCGCTCTCCAAATGCCACTGTGCAATCATTCAAGCCGCGAAAGTTAATTATTTTAATCTGTTTAATCTTCGTGATGTGTTTGGACATCTATCCCTCGCCCTAAATCATCAAATTTTAAGTGGTTATAAAAATGCTATCACGAGGCACTAATTTTGATAAATTATTTTGATAATCTTTTGATAACCGTTCGAAAACTAATAATAAAAACGGGAACCAATTGGCTCCCGTTCTTGTTTAACCCAGCAATTGGATTACATGTTCGCGATAATCGCGTCGCCAAACTCTGAGCATTTCAGCAGTTTAGCGCCTTCCATCAGACGTTCAAAGTCATAGGTGACGGTTTTCGCGTTAATCGCGCCTTCCATACCCTTAACGATCAGGTCTGCGGCTTCGAACCATTCCATATGACGCAGCATCATCTCTGCGGACAGAATGATTGAGCCTGGGTTGACTTTGTCCTGGCCTGCATATTTCGGTGCAGTACCGTGAGTTGCTTCAAACAGGGCGCACTCGTCACCGATGTTCGCGCCCGGGGCGATACCGATACCACCGACCTGCGCTGCCAGCGCATCAGAGATGTAGTCGCCGTTCAGGTTCATACAGGCGATCACGTCATATTCAGCAGGACGCAGCAGGATCTGTTGCAGGAACGCATCGGCGATCACATCTTTAATGATGATCTCTTTACCGGTGTTCGGGTTTTTAATTTTCTGCCATGGGCCGCCGTCGATCAGTTCACCGCCGAACTCTTCGGTCGCCAGCTGGTAGCCCCAGTCTTTGAACGCGCCTTCGGTGAACTTCATGATATTGCCTTTGTGAACCAGGGTCACAGAGTCACGATCGTTGGTGATAGCGTATTCGATGGCGGCACGCACCAGACGCTTGGTCCCTTCTTCGGAGCACGGCTTGATGCCGATGCCGCAATGCTCAGGGAAGCGAATTTTCTTCACGCCCATCTCTTCGCGCAGGAATTTAATCACTTTTTCTGCATCAGCAGAATCCGCTTTCCATTCGATACCGGCGTAGATGTCTTCAGAGTTTTCACGGAAGATGACCATGTCGGTCAGTTCCGGGTGCTTAACCGGGCTTGGAGTGCCCTGGTAGTAACGCACCGGACGCAGACATACATACAGATCCAGTTCCTGACGCAGCGCCACGTTCAGGGAGCGAATGCCGCCGCCAACTGGCGTGGTCAGAGGGCCTTTGATAGCAACGCGATAGTCGCGGATCAGGTCCAGCGTTTCGGCTGGCAGCCAGACGTCCTGGCCATAAACTTGAGTCGATTTTTCACCGGTATAAATTTCCATCCAGGAAATTTTACGCTCGCCTTTGTAGGCTTTCTCAACAGCGGCATCAACCACTTTCAGCATTGCCGGGGTAACGTCTACACCAATACCGTCACCTTCGATGAACGGGATAATCGGGTTGTGAGGAACGTTAATCTTGCCGTTTTGCAGGGTGATCTTTTTACCTTCCGCCGGAACAACTACTTTGCTTTCCATTAACCTCTCCTTCGAGCGCTTCTGGTTGTTACTGATCTTATGTTAATAAATTGTAATGAGCCTTCCGATAGTACCTGATTGTCCGACGCCATGAAAGGTCTTCGTTATTAGGCTATAATGCGGCAATTGATAACGCCTGAAAATACCATGACGAAAACTTCTTTTAGAAAACACCGGGTTGAGCGATTCAGCTCACGACAAGCCACCAGAAGAACGCCAGAACCTCAGCCAACGCGGGTCATACTGTTCAATAAACCCTACGATGTATTGCCGCAGTTTACCGACGAGGCCGGGCGCAGCACGCTGAAGGATTTTATCCCCGTTCAGGGGGTCTACGCGGCCGGGCGTCTGGATCGCGACAGCGAGGGGCTGCTGGTGCTTACCAATGACGGCGTGCTCCAGGCCAGGCTTACTCAGCCGGGCAAACGTACCGGAAAAATTTACTATGTGCAGGTTGAAGGCGAGCCGGACGACGCATCGCTGGCAAAGCTGCGCAACGGCGTAACGCTGAACGATGGTCCTACCCTGCCAGCTGGTATTGAGCGCGTGAATGAACCCGAGTGGCTGTGGCCGCGCAACCCGCCGATTCGAGAGCGCAAATCGATTCCCACCAGCTGGCTTAAAATCACCCTTTATGAAGGCCGCAACCGACAGGTCAGGCGCATGACTGCGCATGTGGGCTTCCCTACCCTGCGACTCATTCGCTACGCCATGGGCAGCTACACGCTGGACTCGCTGGCTAACGGGGAATGGCGGGATGTTACCCCTAAGGAGAACTGATGTTTAAACCCCATGTTACGGTCGCCTGCGTGGTCCACGCGCAGGAGAAATTCCTGGTGGTGGAAGAGACCATCAACGGCAAAGCGCTTTGGAATCAGCCAGCCGGGCATCTTGAAGCCAACGAAACCTTATTGCAGGCAGCGAAACGCGAGCTCTGGGAAGAGACGGGTATCCGCGCCGAACCGCAGCACTTTATCCGTATGCATCAGTGGATAGCGCCTGACCAGACACCTTTCCTGCGCTTTTTATTCGCCGTTGAGCTTAACGAAACGTGCGCCACTGAACCGCACGACGACGATATCGATCGCTGCCTGTGGATGACCGCAGACGAGATCATGAACGCGTCAAACCTGCGCTCGCCGCTGGTTGCGGAAAGCATCCGCTGCTGGCAGTCTGCTGGCCGCTTACCGCTGGAAGTCATTGGCGCATTTAACTGGCCGTTTACAGAGGGTGCCAATGGTGGGGGGGCGTGATAGAATACGCCGCCTTGAAGTTCAATGTCGTGAGTATTCCATGTCAGATAACAGCCAGAAAAAAGTGATCGTCGGCATGTCCGGCGGTGTCGATTCCTCCGTTTCCGCCTACCTGTTGCAGCAACAGGGCTATAAGGTGGAGGGCCTGTTCATGAAGAACTGGGAGGAAGACGATGGCGAGGAATACTGCACTGCCGCTGCGGATCTCGCCGATGCGCAGGCCGTGTGCGATAAGCTCGGCATCGAACTGCACACCGTTAACTTTGCCGCAGAATACTGGGACAACGTTTTTGAACTCTTCCTCGAAGAGTACAAAGCGGGCCGCACGCCAAACCCGGATATCCTGTGTAACAAAGAGATCAAATTCAAAGCCTTCCTGGAATTCGCCGCGGAAGATCTGGGCGCAGACTACATTGCGACCGGCCACTACGTGCGTCGCGCGGATGTGAATGGTAAAAGCCAGCTGCTGCGCGGTCTGGATGGCAATAAAGATCAGAGCTACTTCCTCTACACGCTGAGCCATGAACAGATTGCCCAAAGTCTGTTCCCGGTCGGCGAGCTGGAAAAGCCGGAAGTGCGTAAGATTGCTGAAGATTTGGATCTGATCACCGCGAAGAAAAAAGACTCCACCGGTATCTGTTTTATCGGCGAGCGTAAATTCCGCGAGTTCCTGGGGCGCTACCTGCCTGCACAGCCGGGCAAAATCGTCACCGTTGACGGTGATGAGATTGGTCAGCACCAGGGGCTGATGTACCACACTCTCGGCCAGCGTAAAGGTCTGGGTATCGGCGGCACCAAAGAGGGCAGCGAAGATCCGTGGTACGTGGTCGACAAAGATGTCGAAAACAATATTCTGGTGGTGGCTCAGGGTCACGACCATCCGCGCCTGATGTCCGTTGGACTTATCGCGCAACAGCTGCACTGGGTCGATCGCGAGCCGCTGAAAGGCACGCTGCGCTGCACCGTGAAAACGCGCTACCGCCAGACGGACATCCCTTGCACCGTCACCGCACTGGATGACGATCGCATTGACGTGCGTTTCGACGAACCGGTTTCCGCCGTTACCCCTGGCCAATCTGCTGTTTTCTACAGCGGCGAAATTTGCCTCGGCGGTGGGATCATTGAACAGCGCCTGCCGCTGCCTGCTGTTTAAACCGTTTGCACACATAAAGGAGACCGTGTGGCGAAGAACTATTACGACATCACCCTGGCGCTGGCGGGAATTTGCCAGTCAGCCCGTCTGGTGCAACAGCTGGCGCATCAGGGTCATTGCGACGCTGATGCCCTGCACGTTTCACTCAACAGCGTTATCGATCTTAACCCAGGCTCCACGCTGGGCGTCTTTGGCGGCAGTGAAACCAATCTTCGTCTCGGTCTTGAAACCCTGCTCGGCGTGCTCAACGCCAGCAACCGTCAGGGGTTGAACGCGGAACTGACCCGCTACACCTTAAGCCTGATGGTGCTGGAACGTAAGCTGAACGCGGCGAAAGGCGCAATGAATACCCTGGGCGATCGCATCGCCGGGCTACAGCGCCAGCTCGACCACTTTGACCTCCAGTCTGAGACCCTGCTGAGCGCGATGGCCGGTATCTACGTCGACGTAATTAGCCCGCTCGGCCCGCGTATTCAGGTCACCGGTTCGCCTGCCGTATTGCAAAGCCCACAGGTACAGGCGAAGGTACGCGCTTCGCTGCTGGCAGGCATCCGTGCCGCCGTGCTGTGGCAACAGGTCGGCGGTGGCCGCCTACAGCTCATGTTTTCTCGTCATCGCCTGACGACTCAGGCAAAACAAATTCTTGCTCATTGTTAACCTCCCGGAGTTGCGAATTATGGAATTATCCTCACTGACCGCCGTATCCCCTGTCGATGGACGCTACGGCGATAAAGTCAGCGCGCTGCGCGGGATCTTCAGCGAATATGGTTTGCTGAAGTTCCGTGTTCAGGTTGAAGTACGCTGGCTGCAAAAGCTGGCCGCCCAGGCAGCAATCAAGGAAGTTCCTGCTTTTGACGTAAAGGCAAACGATTACCTTGATAAAATCGTTGCTGAGTTCAGCGAAGAAGATGCCGCGCGTATTAAAACCATCGAACGCACCACCAACCACGACGTGAAAGCGGTTGAATACTTCCTGAAAGAGAAAGTGGCAAGCGTCCCTGCCCTGCACGCGGTATCTGAATTTATTCACTTCGCCTGTACCTCTGAAGATATTAACAACCTGTCTCACGCGCTGATGCTCTCTACCGCACGCAAAGAGGTGGTACTCCCTTACTGGCGTAAAATCATCGATGCGGTGAAAGCGCTTTCCGTGGAATACCGCGACATTCCGCTGTTGTCCCGTACTCATGGCCAGCCAGCAACCCCATCCACCATGGGTAAAGAGATGGCGAACGTGGCGTACCGCATGGAACGCCAGTATCGTCAGCTGGAGCAGGTTGAGATCCTCGGCAAAATCAACGGCGCGGTGGGTAACTACAACGCCCACATTGCGGCGTATCCGGAAGTGGACTGGCACCAGTTCAGTGAAGAGTTCGTGACGTCTCTGGGGATCCAGTGGAACCCGTACACCACCCAGATTGAGCCGCACGACTACATCGCCGAGCTGTTTGACTGCATTGCGCGTTTCAACACCATCCTGATCGACTTCGATCGTGACGTCTGGGGCTACATCGCCCTGAACCACTTCAAGCAGAAGACCATCGCCGGGGAAATCGGTTCGTCCACCATGCCGCACAAAGTGAACCCAATCGACTTCGAAAACTCCGAAGGTAACCTGGGCCTGGCGAATGCCGTGTTGCAGCATATGGCGAGTAAGCTGCCGGTCTCCCGCTGGCAGCGCGACCTGACTGACTCCACGGTGCTGCGTAACCTGGGCGTGGGTATTGGCTACGCGCTGATCGCCTACCAGTCCACCCTGAAGGGTGTGAGCAAGCTGGAGGTGAACCGCGACCGTCTGCTGGACGAGCTGGATCACAACTGGGAAGTGCTGGCGGAGCCGATTCAGACCGTGATGCGTCGTTATGGCATCGAAAAACCGTACGAGAAACTCAAAGAGCTGACCCGCGGTAAACGCGTTGATGCTGAGGGTATGAAACAGTTTATCGATGGTCTGGCGCTGCCCGAAGAAGAAAAAGCGCGCCTGAAAGAGATGACCCCGGCAAACTATATTGGCCGCGCCATTACTATGGTTGACGAGCTGAAGTAATCACCCTCCCCCTTTCCACCCGGAAAGGGGGCTGCTTTTCATCATCGTGTCGACGTTCACACCCCGTTACAGGCTCTGCCGGGATTACAACCTGTTGTCAGGCTGGTTGTTATTTTTCGCCGTGGAATAACTTTCCGGAATATATCGTTTTAAGCCGAACGGGCACAGCCTGAACTGGCACGGGGTCTCAACCGTGCATGGCCGATCCATCTCCTGCCGGTTACCTGGACACGCGTTTTTCTGTTTGAACCCCATCCAGCCTATTGATGTATAGGGCATTGCCTGCGCTATCCATACCCTACGCCGCCGATCGTTAATCAGGATACCCTGGTTTGAGGTGGTGATGATTTCACCGGCACGAACGTAATAATCCCCTTTTAGCCAAAGGATATAATTCAGGCCATATTGTGTTTCAACTTTGCAAAAGATGGTTCCACTTTCCGGGCTCGCAATAGTCTCAACAACCTTCCATTCCATAGAATCCTCTTTACTCGCTATATTGCTGTTTTGTTGTGTAAAAATGCTGATTTTCTGGCACATCTTATGCAAATCTAATTTCGCACCATAAAATAAGCGTAGACAAAGACAGACATAGTGAGAACATCCTTACAAAAAAAAGGGCAATCTTTACAAAACTGGCGTGCCCGTTCTGTCAAAAAAGCGACTCGCCTTCAACCGTTCATAAACGGATGGATGTTTTATCCGGATTGCGGAAGCGTGCGAAAACAAGTCAGTTTATATTACCCGCGCCTTCTGGGGGCGTATGAGGCTTATGTGAGGTGGGTGGGCGATATGAAACAGGATCAGGTCAACATACTTAATAATCAGATGCCTGGCGTAATGCCACCTGTCTTCAGAAGCATGAAAAAAATCATTTAATTTCATAACGCTGGTGTCAACCTGGATAATCAGCGTTAGACTGTTTGGTAGAAATCATAATCACTGTGAAATCAGAAAGTTAATTATAAATCAGCGACTTGCAAAAGACCCTGGGTGGACTTTATCGGACAATATAGGTCATTTTAACGCCCCAAATCATGCCCCCGGCTCAATTTTGCCCCCAAATTTGCCCCCAAAATTGACACTTTTGCGTAGCTCCTTCCAGTTTCACAGCGTATCGCTTTACGCTTCTCTTACTCATCCGCATAATCGCCTCGAATCCGTTTGTAAGACTTAACCAGCGCGCGCTACTTTTTCTTCCTGCCCTATACTTTCAGTCTGAATGACTGGAGGTTTCTATGTGTGGACGTTTTGCACAAGCACAAACCCGTGAAGAATATCTTACTTACCTAGCCGATGAGGCCGATCGCGAAATCGCGTATGACCCGGAGCCTATTGGTCGGTACAACGTCGCGCCCGGTACGAAAGTGCTGCTGTTGAGCGAACGCGACGAGCAGCTGCATCTCGATCCGGTGCTCTGGGTTATGCGCCCGGGTGGTGGGATAAGCCGCCACTGATTAACGCGCGCGTTGAAACCGCGGCCACCAGCCGAATGTTTAAGCCTCTCTGGCAGCAGGGCCGGGCGATCTGCTTTGCTGATGGTTGGTTTGAGTGGAAAAAAGATGGTGACAAAAAACAGCCCTACTTCATCCACCGCGCCGACAACCAGCCCATTTTCATGGCGGCGATCGGCAGCACACCGTTTGAACGGAATGATGAAGCGGAAGGCTTTCTGATTGTAACGTCTGCAGCTGATAAAGGCATGGTCGATATTCACGACCGCCGACCGCTTGTTCTGTCACCTGAAGCGGCAAGGGAATGGATGCGTCAGAACATTGGAGCACTAGAGGCGGAGAAGATTGCTACTGAAGGCGCTGTTCCGGCAGAAAATTTTATCTGGCACACAGTGTCCAGATCCGTAGGAAATGTAAACCAGCAAGGTTTAAAACTTATCCTTCCAATTTGATAATTTTTTATATTTCCCATAAAATCTTAAATTATCTCATTTTATAAACATTCAATAAAACAGGTTGCCGACAACATGGAATCCCCTAACGGAAATTTTATTATAAAACTTACACACCTCCTCGAAAACAAGAGGGACGGATTAATTATTATTGATGGTAAATGGGGAACTGGAAAGACATTTTTTATTAAGAATGAATTCTCCAGATACTATACCCATAATGCTTTTTATTATATTTCATTGCTAGGGGTTAAAACCATCCTTGATTTTAAAGCAAAAATAATTGACTGCTATTACCTTAAAGGCATTAAATCTCTTCAATCAGGCCTTGAAACTATTACGGCAGTCGGGGGAATTAGCAGTGGCTCACCAGAGAGCTCGAGTGTTATCAATGGATTACTAAACTCAATTGGCGCTAGTGTTCGGGAAAATATACTTTCAAAACTTAGCGGGGTATTTATTCTTGATGACATTGAAAGAATCACTGATAATTCCCTCGCCAACGAAATTTTAACATATTGCCATTCATTATATTGTGAATCAGTAACCAATAATTTAGATTTTATTATCATCTCAAACACATCTTCAGAATCAGAATTGGAATTACATCATAAAGAAAAAATCATTTCTGACTCCCTCCATTTCAACTCAACCCCAGAAGAAATATTAAACATGAGGTTGTTCGAAGAAAAATTATCACTTCTTCCTGCAGAAGACGCAAATATATTCAGAGAGATGGCAATTAGTTATGGCATAGTAAATATAAGACTTTTAATGCGCACTCTAATAATTTCAACACCTTTATATATATATGCAGCCCAACATCCAGAAATGGCATGGAATGTATCGTCAAAATTCATTCTTAGCTCTGCCTTTGCTTATTTTACATTATTATATTCATATAATAAGACTATGGATGAACTTAATGAAGGACAAAAATTCTATCTCCCATTTCCTGATGAAGATGCTGACCCCTTAGAAATGCGGTTATTATCGATTTTGAACAACTATCAAATTACATTCGATCTTAAAAGTTACTTCAGTGGATATGCCTCGTTCAATGATATTTTGGAAGTGGTTTTTTCAAGAAATGATCCTTTTGACATGATTAATGTTGTTTCTTCAGCAAGCCCCGAATTAAACGAAGTAGATGAGGATGTTTTTTTCAAAACCATTGTTGATGTAATAACCAAGAGATTGCCATGTGACTTGAATACTTGGCTTAGAACAATAAAAAATTATGTTTATTTAACCTCTAATAAATATTTAAAAAAATCTACAGAGGTTGATTTAAAATCAATACTGCTAAGTCTAGATAAGTTCAGCGATGATGAGATTATAGAATATTTTAAAAATAACAAGGAGCAAGAACAATCAAGAGACTTTGCCAGTCACTATGATGACATCAACTCATTAAATGAAAAATTATTTGATCGCTATGATAATATCATTAAAGAACACCAACTCATTAATATAAAGACAGAACTAGAAACCTCAGGCTGGAAATCATTTAACGTTGAAAAACTAAACAGTTTAGACGACTTTGGAACATATAAAGCACTTGAACTTCTTAGTGCACCGTTCATAACAAAATGTTTACTACAAAAATGGGACACCAAAGACATCCAACTATTCAACGATTTTTTGGCCAGTAATTACCGTGTTAGTAACATATCTAGCTTTGCTTCAAATGAAAAGTTACCACTTATTTACCTAAGTCAAAAAATTGAAATATTTTTCCTTGGAAGGAAAGAAAGCTTCAAATTTGGTGCGCTTTATCGCCTTAACAAGACGATACTTCATGCTGTATCTTGCTTATAAAATGGTCTGGCAATCTCAGTTTAAATTATTAGACTGAGATTAACTTTATTTCACTGTTAATAAATCAGTAAATCTGGTTGTATACCTAGGTGAAAGCATCTCACGCTTCATTTGCCAGTTCTGCTGTATGCCCTGCCCGGCAAAGTAGAGCGTTCCTTTCCCATCTTTCGCGTTCAAGTGATCGAGCACCTCCATCAACTTATCGCTTCCTGCGCGTGGAGCGTTCTCATCGAAAAGGTTCAGCTGCGCCACCCCTTGGCTAAAAAAATCTCCCAGCATGATTCCAGCCTTTTGATAGCGGTGGCCATCCTTCCAGATTCGATCAAGACATTTTACAGCGGCATTGATGATATCGCGTGAATCCTGGGTTGGCGTGAGAAGCTTCATGGACGCACTGTTACCGTAATACGGCTCGTTAAGCGCAAAGGGAGAGGTTTTCACGAACGAAGAGATAAAGCGGCAGTACTGATGCTCACCCCGAAGTTTTTCAGCACCACGGGCGGCATAGCTGCAGATAGCCTGGCGCATCTGCTCATACTCAGTAACGCGTTCGCCAAATGACCGACTGCAGACGATTTCCTGCTTTGCTGGCGCAAACTCCTCCAGGTCAAGACAAGGTTCGCCGCGCAGCTCCCGGACCGTTCGCTCGAGTACCACGTTAAAGTGTTTACGGATAATCCAGGTGCTTTGTTCTGAGAGGTCCAAAGCCGTTTTAATGCCCATAGCGTTAAGCTTCTTGCTGATGCGCCTGCCGACGCCCCATACGTCCTCAACGGGTACCAGGGCAAGGAGTCGGCGCTGGCGATCGATATTGGACAAATCAACAACTCCGCCCGTCTGTCTCTGCCATTTCTTGGCGGCGTGGTTTGCCAGCTTAGCGAGTGTTTTTGTCTGCGCGATGCCAACCCCGACGGTTAGATGCGTGCGCTTCAGAACCGTGGAACGGATTTCTTTGCCGAACTCCGTCAGGTCCCAGCAGTTGCGAACACCAGTCAGGTCGCAAAAAGCCTCATCGATACTGTAAATTTCAACGCGCGGGCTCATTTCCTCAAGCGTTGTCATTACCCGGTTAGACATATCAGCATAGAACTCATAGTTGCTGCTGAAGCAAACAACGCCAGCGCGCCGGAAAAGCTCCTTTTGCTTGAAGAATGGCTCCCCCATGGTGATTCCGACCGCTTTTGCTTCTGCACTGCGTGCGATCACACAGCCATCATTATTTGAGAGAACGACAACCGGCCGCCCTCTCAGGTCCGGCCTGAATACAGTCTCGCATGATGCGTAGAACGAATTCACATCACAGAGAGCAAACATATTCAGCTCGCAGATTTAACGATGAAAGTCACGACGCCGAAAACGTCCAGCGTGTCTTCGCTACCAACAACAATCGGACTATAGGCGCTGTTCATAGGATTGAGTTGCACTGTCGGGCGCAGCTGGAGGCGTTTTACAGTAAATTCCCCTTCTACTGCAGCGATGACAATGTCACCGTGCTCAGCAGTGCGCGAACTGTCCACCACCAGCAGATCACCGCCACTGATCCCGGCTTCGATCATAGAGTCGCCGGCCGCCTTAACGAAATATGTTGAGCTGGGGTGGGAAACCAGTAACTCATTGAGATCGATACGCTGTTCAACGTAATCAGCCGCTGGGCTTGGGAAACCACACTGTACTAAGTCACTGAAAAGCGGGAGAGCAATAATTTCTCGCAGTTCTGTAGGCCTGATAAACTCCATAATGCACACCTCAAATACTGTTTTTATATACAGTAGTTTCATTTGGGTATGCACGCAAGGCAGAGGCTCTGTCATAGCTGATTAAAGCTTCGCCGTTTCGTTTCTAAGTTTCTACGTCGCTTCGAATTATCAGTTTTGTAAATTTTAGGGCCGCAATTCTATGTGAGCAAAATTAAGCCGACTTTGAAGCGGGAAATTTTTTATAAAGCGTGCATACGGCAACGTCATAAATTATCGCTACCTGCTTCCTGTCCAGACCGTTCGCAATCAATCGGCCCGCCTGGTCCCATTGCTCCGGGGTAAGCTTCGGACGCCTGCCGCCGATTCGCCCTTTCTCACGAGCTGCAGCCAGGCCTGCCCGGGTGCGTTCCACAATCAACTCCCTCTCCATTTCCGCCAGGGCTGACATGATATGAAAAATGAAGCGCCCCATCGGGCTGGAGGTATCGATACTGTCAGTGAGGCTCTTAAAGTGGATACCGCGCTGGCGGAGTTCGTCAACCAGCAACACCAGATTTCGCATGCTTCGCCCGAGGCGATCAAGCTTCCAAACAACCAGCGTATCCCCCTCATTCAATGCCCTGAGAAGTTTTTTGAGTGCTGGCCGGTTTGCCACTGTTCCGCTCATTTTTTCTTCGAAAATTTGCTCACATCCTGCGCGTTCGAGCGCTTGTCGCTGAAGATCAGTATTTTGGTCATTTGTTGACACCCTTACATAACCAATTTGCATATTTTTCACCCAATATTTTCTGCAAGAAAATCAGGTGACGTTATCGGCATGGCTGCCGCAGGACAATCTATAAAACGTCGGTTTGGGAGACAATGCTACAGCCAACTTCGGAAGCCTCGAAATTGGTGCCAAAAAAACCTCTTCTGCAAGCTTTGTGGATTTCCATTTTCTTGGTACTAATGACTATGACGCGCGCATCCTGTGTGGTGGTAATTCAAATGGTGGGATGGGAAAGGGTGACTTCACTTTCTATGCTGGAAAATACACTTTCATCGGTGACAGTTTTGAGTTCCGAAATCCTATCACCTGCCAGAACAGCATAACTGCCTCAGGCACCATTAACGCAGGTGGCTCATTAAGAGCCGTAACATCATCAAACGTATGGGCTTCCAGCGATACACAGAACGCCCACGTGTGGTTTTACGGTGCGGGAGGGAATGAATCACGAGGTGTAATCTATGCGCCCAAGGAAGGCACTATCCGGCTCAGGCCTGATAATAATGATAATGGTGGAGCAAATGGATATAGCTTCTCTTTCGGAGCTGATGGCAGGTTTACCTGCGTCACGATGAACCAGACTTCTGATGAGCGGGTTAAATTCGACAAAGAGCCCCTCAGCGCGGCACTGGAGAAGATTTGTTCCCTGACGGGTTATACGTTCGGCATCCAACTGACTGAATCGGAATCGGTGCACAGCGCAGGCATCATCGCTCAGGATTTGGAAAAAGTGTTGCCCGTTGCTGTAAGTTCTGGCGGGACCGGCACTACACCGACCGGAGAAGAGATTAACGATCTAAAAACAGTAGACTACAGCGCGATGAGCGCGCTGTATGTTGAGGCAATCAAAGAGCTGGCCGAACGGTTAAAGACCATCGAAAAAGAACTGGCCGAACTACGCGGCCCGGTAGTTGCCTAACCTTCGTTATCACCTTGCAGTCGCTGTTGTTCACGATTGAAAACTGAATCAGTGGGCATATTCAGGCGAACATCGATCCAGCTGTTCACCGGCACGTCCATCGGTTCCCCTTTCGTTTTGACGATCTCTCCGTCATCGCTCAGTATGTATTTTCGCTTAAACAGGCGAATAGTCAGTCCGCCGCTTTCATTTTGCTCGGCCTCAACCACACCCAGCTCACCCATGCCGCCGGGGTCCATTGGCGGCAGCAGTTGCCATCCCTCTGACGCCAGGCCTGCCGAACCAGCGAGCACGTAAACACCTACGTCGAGGCGAGAAAGAGTGATTCCATCCGCCTCAGAGTTCGCTGTTCCACAGCCGCACCATGAGAACCCATCCTCCGCTATATCGACGCGCTGGCAGGCTTCCTGGCTCGCTACGATACGGGCAACCGGGGACGCAGCCTTTAGGGTGCCATCGCTGGCCTTTGTGGTATTGCCCGTGGTGTAAGCCTCCTGATATGTCCAAGACGAGCCACCGTAATACGAAAACCACGTTCTCCTCAGAATGTAAGCCTGATGAATGCGTGTCGGACGGCTTCCCCGGTTGACGATTATTGACGTAATACCCGTATTTGCAGTTAACCCAAGCTGGGTAAGACCATCATTGGAGTGAGAGGTGAAACAGGTAGGTGTGAATGCATCCATAGCGTCCAGTAGTGGTCCGTCGCCGTGGATAGACCCAATACCGAATGCGCCTACCTGCATCACGTTATTTGCGGCGGTTCCGACATCCCTGGTAGCGCTACTTCCTAAACCGAGGTTTGTGCGAGCGTCTGCTGCAGTCGTTGCCCCGGTTCCGCCGTCTACAACAGCAAGCGCACCGTTGCTCCCTTTCTGCGCCAGTTTACCGATGCTGGGGATCGTTACAGGGGTGCCGTTGATGGTAACTGTGATGCTCTGATTTGCTGAGGTGGTGGCGAACGTCTCCCACGCGCCAATGTTCTCGTCGTACTCTTTGATGAGCTGCGACATGGCCTGTGCCAGGCCGTCGACTGAGATATTGTCTGACACAAGGATTCCATACTTCTGGCCGCTCAGCGCCGGGGAAGCGGCAGGTGTAACCGTCATTGACGTGGCGCTGTTCACGGATGAAATCTGGAGCAGCTGCACCGGGTTAGACATCACGATAATCGTCTGGCCAGCGCGAACCTGACTGGCGGGTGCCGTCCAGTTTGTGCCGGTGCCGGTTGCGGTATTTCCGTTAATGGCGATAGTGCCGGTGTTATAAAGCATATTTTCTCCAGGCAATAAAAAACCCCGCCGGAGCGAGGTTGATTTAATTAGGCAGTGTATTCAGATGTACATATCGGGCAGAACAGGAAGGCTGAGCGACGTCACCGTGTTATTACCGAAAATGGCATATTGCTCACGACCAAGATATTTTCCGCCCTGAACTGAAGCGCTGCCGTTCTGTATTTTTATTCCGAACATTCGATACACATACATGCCATTGACCATATGTACCATCAGACCAAACCTACCGAGCGGAACATACCCGCTACCGATATTCACGGCGCTTGTTGAAGGGGTCCAGAGTTGATTGAGATATACGAAAGGCCGTCTTGTTGTTGAAAACGTGCAGGCTCCTGCAGCATTAAAAATATTGAGGCCGGTACCAGGTTGCGGCGCTACGCCACTGGCGAAAATAACGATGTCTATCGTGCCGGTTGCGGGAGCGTCATCGTTCGTGGACGGAGGGCTGAAGAACCTGACAGTATTACCGTCGAAGTCAATCGTGTTACCGCTATTACAGCGCCCGAAAACGATATACTTTGATTTGTCATATCCTGCTATCGTGGGAACCGCCCAACCCCCGGTCGGAACATTAACGGTACCCTTCCAGATACACTGGCCTGACTGTGTGGCGTTGGTGATCGCCAGGAAGTCGGTGCTGTCACCAATAAGCAGGCCAACCCCACTTCGCTGACCTGTCGGGAATATCTGCCAGACACTACCGGGAAAGGTATAGGTACTATCCCTCTCACTTATACCCAGCGCTTGCATCCTCGAATTTTGCGTAACCCTCCCACCAGAGATAGTGACGGAATTCATTTTATGCCACAGCCCTGAATCAACATAGGCAGTCGCATGCGGTATAAACAGCACCTGCGCTCCTGAAACATAACCAGCAATGTCCACATACTTCGCTTTCTGGTAGCCAGTGTCAAAGCTGCCACCAAAAGACGGGCATCTCAGGCCCGCCGTTATCTCCATACGCTTTCCGCCGTCATTAAGTTCTATCAATAATCCTGTCGGCATCTTATGTCCATGTCCCCAGTACAATCCGGCCACCACCAGGAATGTTGACGGTTAAACCGTTGCCATTGATCACTGTTGTGTTGCCGGAGCCATTGAAAGAAAAATTACCGTTTGTGGCGTAAATCGAGCCGCGAACGGTCACGTTGTTGAACGTCGCGTAGCCTGACTTGTTGATGTGCCAGCCAACGTTTCCCGTGCCGTCCCAGGTTGTGGACTGGATGTAGCTGCCGATTTTGGTATTGTCGATAGTCCCTTCACCAATCACAGTATTTCGGATAAAGGTCTGCCCGTTCTGAATAACGAACGGAAGCGTAACGGTCGCTCCGGCCTGGTGCGTTACCGCGAAGCGGTCAGCCAGGAAGATAACCTGCGACTGCATGCCGGACGGCGTATTCTCTACACCGATCCCCATCCCTGCGGCGTAGTACTGACCATTGCTGGATAACCCGACCTTGATGCTGTACATCGCCTTCAGGTCGCCGTTGACGTTCGCAATGGCCTGCGCGTTGGTGGTGATCGCTGAAGTGTGCCCGTTGATGGTCGCCGTGATGCCGTTTATCTGCGTGGCCGTGGCCTGCTGGTAATCGGAGAACGTCTGGTTCAGGCTGTTGATGGATGCCTTGTTTCCGTTCACGTCAGTCTGCAAACTCAGCAGCGAACGCGCCGTTGCCTCCTTCTCGTTGACGATCACCTCATCAATGCGATCCAGCTGCGCGCTGTTACCGGCGACCGATGCCGACAGCGTTTTGCGCGCGGCCACCTGCGCCAGGTTGCCCTGAATAATCGCGATAGCGGAGTTCTTCACTCCCCCCGCCATGCCGTCCACAGACACGCTGATGTTATCGATGCGCTGGCCCAGCGCGGTATCAGCCGTCGCCACTGTCTGCTCAAGCTTGCTCAGAGAAGAAGACACATCTCCTACCGTGCTCGACAGGTTTGTAACGCTAGTCTGAACTTTCCCGATATCTTGGGCGTTTTTGGCGATTTCCTGCGCCTGTTGCGCCAGTTCGTCGTTGGCCTGTTTGATGTCGTCAGCCATGCCAGCAATTTTTTCATTGCTGTCCACCGCGTTCTCGATCAGGTCTTTGAACGTATCGGAGCCTTTCATGTCCTCCAGAATGTCGTTGATTATTTCACTGACATCTATCGAGGACGTGCCCATGACCCAGTCGGTCCAGTCCCCGGCGTTACCGATACGGTCAATCAGGCGCGCGCGGTACCACTGGCGAACGCCGGCAGGCATGGGGCCATGCTGATAATCTGCAGCCGGGTACGGCACCAGGACCAGCAGTTCAGGATTGGCGTAGTCGGCAGTTGTGGCGCGCTGAATCTCTGTATAGGCCGTGTCGCCTGAGCCATCCGGAAATTTCCAGGTCAGGTCGATATGCCAGACCACATCTTCGGTCGCCAGGAGGTTGAGCGGAGTACCCGGTTTTCCCGTTTTACCGGAGAGATAAGTTGTTTCACCGTATCCCCATGGTGACGACGTATCCTGCGCATTAAGTGCCCGGACGCGCACGTCATAGCTGCCCGAATAAATGCCCTGAACCGAGAAACCCTGCGCGCTGGTAACCGGAACGTTTATCCAGTCCCCGTTGTCCTTACGCCACTGGGCAACATACCGGATTGCGCCCTCCACCTTATCCCATGACACGTCCAGGCTTGCTACAGTCAGCCCCTGAGACACATGATCGCTCTCAGTCACCAAGATATTCTTCGGAGCAGACAGGACGCTTATCGGCGTGACTGTGATCGGGGGCGACTCGACCCGAACGCCGTCATCGATGTAACGGTATTTGTTTGGATCATGCTGAATGGCCGTAATAGTGAAACCGCCTGTGCTATCGTCGTTAGCCGCGATTGAGGTGACCCTAAAGTACTGTATTGCGAGGTTATCACTGTCTATCGCCCAGACAGCGCCCGCCACAGGAACCTGACTGAATGCCGTAGCCACCGTCACCGTTTTTTTATCGGCGCTCACCGCACTGATTGTCCGCGTCTGGGCTTTTCCGTCGGGAAGGTTAACCACCAGCCGGTCTTTCGCCGCGTAGTCTATTTCTCGATCAAGGGTAATCTGGCGGCCGTTGACCGTGCTTATGCGGCCACCGTTCTCCTTACCAGAACGGAAAGGATCGGCGACACCGATAATTTCAGCGGGCAGAGGGATATAACCGTCAAGCCCCACGCCAAACGATACGGTCCCGTCTTTGGCATTGGAGAGCAATACCCAGCGACCGCGTCGGTGCGCTTCACTTTGCGAGGTGCAGCCGATTGCGGTCAGGGACGTCTGCCGGACGTCGTAACGTTCTACAAGCGCCGAATCGTAGACCCCCTCAACGGTATCACTGTAATGGTTCTGTGGATCGGACCAGGACACCAGGCAGGAGCTGTAGCGATTCTTGTATGAGCCGCCCGCATAAGTAAACAGTCCATCGATAACGTTTGAGACGTTATAAACCCAGTCAACATCGTCCTGCGGGACGTCTGCCTGGACATAAATCTGATCGTTGCCCCAGAACGTTATTCCACGAAATACCGCGGCGAGATCGTTAAGTACCTGCCAGGCGTCCTCCTGGCTCTGAATGAAAACGTTGCAGGTGAAACGCGGTTCGGTGCCACCGGCCCCGTCGGAAACCATTTCGTCACAGTACTGGGCGATTAAATACAGCGCCCACTTATCCACCATGGACGCATCCACGCGCGTGCCCATGCCGTAAATTTCATCCAGAACCAGATCGTAAAAGATCCAGGCAGGGTTATTGGACCAGGCCATTTTGAACCCCCCGGACCATGAACCAGAATAGGTTCGGGTTATCGGATCGTAATTTTCCGGAACCTTAATCAGCTTGCCTTTTATCTTACAGGTCACTTTCGGCGCACTGCCGTTGAACTGGCTGCTGTCCACTTCGACATACAGGAGCGCTGTTAAAGGATAACGAAGCTTGCTGTCGATGACTTCCGCATAGGAAAACACCTTGAAGGCGTTAACCAGTTTCGAATTTGATCCGCTGGCATCAGCCGTAATACGCCTGACCCTGACAGACCAGCCGGACGTGGATTTTGGCAGTTCGATACGGTGGTCACGCTGATATTCCGTCGTGGTCTTTCCGTCAAACTTGCCGTTTACAACCGTTTTCCAGGCGCCGCCGTCCGTTGATAAATCGATCGCATACTCGGTAACCGTGCCCACCATATCGCCATTATCTTTATAGAGATACTGGACCGGAAGGCTGAGCTTGATGCGGATGGCATCCAGGGAAAGGTTGGTAAACTGGCGTGTCCAGGGCGCGGTGGTGGTGACAGTTGTGCCCACCGCCAGCTCGTTATCGACCTGGGGCATCCCGGCAATATAGGTCTGGTCCTGTGTGCCCTTGCGGAACTCCCATTTCACGCCACTGAAATTGTATTCCCCGCTGTCGTTTGCCAGCGGCGTATCGTTGAGAAAAATGTTCTGAGCGGTCAGGTCGCCCTGTATTTCCCCCTCAGAAACGGCAATGAGCATTTTTAACTTTGCGACCGACAGCAGATCGTCTGGCTGCTCAACCGGAGTACGGGAACTGCCACCTCCCCCTTTGGCACCCTGCAGGATGGTTTCTTGTTTAAGAAGCTGCATTTTTTCACCCATAAAAAAAGATGCCGAAGCACCTTTAAGTTAGTGGCCGCTGGCCTACTGCTGATCGCTCGAGTACATACCGGCGCTGACTATCGCTCCCCCTGCCTCGATCAGACCGTAGGCCAGGGGGACAGGATGCCCCATAGCGACCGTATTGACCGGCGCCCCGAAGGCGTAGTTAGGCGTGTTGTCCGTGCTGGAGGATTTACCCGCGCCGAAGGATGGCTGGGGCGTGAGCATCTGGACAACGCCACCCAGCATCATTGACACCCCGACCCCGGTCAAAATTGACGTGGCGCTGATGGCTGTTGCACTCATCGCAGCCCCCCAGGCTGCCATACTCGCACCGGCGGTAAAGAATGCAGCGACCAGCGCAACGGCACCGACAACTATCTGCAGGACGCCCGAATTTTTGGCCCCCTCATAAACGGGCACGATCCGGTACACGCTTCCACCGCGGGTCATATCAAACTCTTCCAGCCCGATATTGTTGTCACCGTTAAAAAAGGCGAAACGGATCCCCTTCATATGAGCTTCCGACATATATTTTTTGAATCCGGGAACCTGTGAACACATGGCCCTGAGCATTTCGCGCAGGTCGGCAACATCAAACTGAACGCGTTTACCGAATTTTTTAGCCATTTTCCCTTCGAGAATAAGCGTCTTAACCATGCATTCGGTCCTTATGCCTGACCACCCGGACCGTTCTGTCGCGATAATATTTTCCATAAGGCGTTCGCGAAGAAAGATGCCCGAACAGATGATGGAGAATGATGTTGTCACCCACATATACTGCGGCGTGATTAGTCACCGATGCCTGCACACTCATCATGATGATGTCACCGGGCTGCATTGCACCGGCGGCAATCTCAACGAATCCCTCGCGCTCCCAGTTGTCGTCGTAGAGCCGATCCTTGCCGCTATCCCACCATTCGTAAGGTACCGAATAGTCCCCGAGAACAATGCCGTATTCGCGCAAATAATATTCACGGATAAGCGACCAGCAGTCCGCGTAACCCAGCACCCACTGTCGCCCGGCATAATCCCGGTCTTCACGCGGGGAGATCGTGCAAAAGTCCCCATCCGGCCAGGACATGATCCCCCACTCAATACCCGACCAGTCGCACTGGATCCGGTCCAGCTCTGAGGGCACCAGCCGTACCACATCCGGATGGGAATGAATGAGCATGATGATCTCACCGCGCGCGCGGGCAGCGAGCTGGTCTTCCGGGGAGAGCGTGAATGTCTCCTCGGGTTTATCGGCAATGTTGCGGCAGGGAATATAGATTTGTTGCTGGCCTGACTGAACAATCAGGCCGCAGGCTTCTTTGGGGTATTCAGCAGCGACGTGCTGACGGATAGCATCCAGCAATTTTTCACGCATTTTTATTTCCCCTGCAGGTTTGCAGCCGGAAAACCGCCGAACGGCAGCGGCGCGTCCGGGCCGTGACGATCCTGACAATCCTGCCGGCGGCCGCCACAAACATCTTTCGACGGGTCATCGGTCGGCGTACCGTCTTTGGTAAAGTATTTCGTGCCGTTGTAATCGCATCCGGTCCCGCTTCGGTACCAGCCCCGCATACACCAGGTGCAGACAGGAGTAATCTGCCGTGTCGGCAGCTGCAGGCTCTGAATATCGAAAGGAGAACACAGCTCGAAATCAACCTGTACCCGCGTCTCTGCGGTTTTAGCATTGACGTAAAAGAGCTGTACGCGCTCATCGGCCGGGCTGGCACCCGGATTACCGTTTTTCCAGTTGGCGGCATCGAGATACTTCGAAAGCGTGGTATGGATTTTGACCTTAGCCCTGACCATATCGTCATATTCAAGACACAGCGCGGTGACATAGTTTCCGACGTTCCCGACGGACAGCGTGGGCGTTGGCTGGGAACCTGTACTCGATAACTCCATCCCCTTCAGTTCATAGGGATGGGGATCGTACTGGTTTCCCTGCCAGATAATGGCGGGCAGATTTTCTGCGGCGAAGGCTGCCCACCCCTCTTCCTGAATATTGTGCGCATGAAAACGCAGCACCTGATCCATACCGAATTCAGTGCCGTCGATCTCAATAAGCTGAATAACGCTGCCGGGCTCAAGCTGTTGGATGTCTGCCGTAAAACTCATACTCCCCCCATAAAAAAAGCCGCCCGGAGGCAGCTTTCAGTGTTTGTCGAGAAAATCAGGGCGCGAACGCCTGTTCAAAAGTGAAGGCCACTGTGGCTTTTTTCCCGGTAGGGAAAGAAACGCTGAACGAATCGGCCTTCATTCTGAACAGCTTTTTTTCACCCCATGGAGTGGTCCACCAAAACGATTTAGTAACGTGAGACATCAGGAAAGCGCGCAGCGCAGCCGCCTCCTGTCTGGTGCCCGTCCAGTCCAGGTTCCACGTTTCCTGTTTGTCGTTGATCCCCATCCCCGCTATCTGTTTGTAGCCATCCCCGAACTGTGCCTGCAGCGTTCGGGCTGTTTCAGTGCCCTGCGCTGTTTTTCGCGTGCGCCAGGTAAACGTGTCCGTCACTGTATCCTCCTCGAATAAAGCACGCCGCCTGCGGACATTTCTTTTTTCAGTCGCTCGGTGATTGTCTGCTGAACAATCGCCTGCAGCTGTTTCGCCGTCCCCGTGGCGTTCGCCTGATTTATGCTTCCGTCACTCCCCTGCTGGCTGATGCTGACTGGGGCATAAACACTGATCCCGCCCATGCCAGCACCGGCTGCGCTCCCGCCGCCGACCAGTCCCCCCGTGGCGTACCCGCGCATCAGGCGATAGAGATTTGCCACGCCGATGCGGCTGGTTGATTCTTTGGTGAAGACGAATTCCCCGCGGTGAACGATACCGGCTGGCTCGTACTTGCCGCCGTGCCCGGTAAAACCGCCCACGTCAAAACCTTGTGGCCGGTATGACGGGACTGCGAATGACTGACCAGCAGAGGAGGTTTTCGCCCCGCCGCTAACCCAGCCCATTGCACTCTGGATGGTATAAGCCACCAGCAGCTGGTTGATAACAGACACAATCATTTTAAGGATCGAGCTGGTGAAGTCCCTGAAGCTCGCCTTCCCGGTTGTCGTCAGGCTGGTAAGCTGGCCCGCCAGCCCGCTGAACGTAGCCTGCGAAATCTGCTGAACAGAGCTGAAAACGTTTGTCGCTGAATCCTGATATTCGGCCCAGCCCTGTTTCGCACCGGCCAGCCAGTTTGCACGCAGGGCATCTTCAGCCTCGAACGTCGCCCTTTGCTCTTCCAGAACCTTTTGCTGCGCCTGAGGGTTGTACGAATAGCTTTCGCTGAGACGCTGCAGCGTAGTTTGTCGGCCGGCTTCCCGGGTTGATACCCCCTCAGACTGAGCCTGCAGGCCCGCCCTGGCGGCTTTTTGCTGCTGCTCAAACTTCACGGTCTGATCGGCCAGCTGGTTGAGCTTTTGCTGGCTGGCAACCTTATCGCCCAGGTCGGCCAGCTGCCGCTTGTACTCGAGCGTTTCTTCCTTATGCGCCAGCAGAGATTTTTCCTGCGCCGTAAGCTGACGACGCCCCGCGGCCTCCTGCAGAACGGTGAACTGATTTTCAGTTTGCCAGAGATCCTGACGCTGTTTACTTATGACGTCGTTCACGCTGGTATGCTGCTCAAGCGTTTTAAGCTGGGCCTGAAGGGTGAGAAGTTCGGCCTGCGCCTTTTCCTCGGCTTTGTCCCCGGTGGGCGTTGAGTAGCTTTTGCCTTTCGGCGTTTTAGGATCCTTCCACTGCTTTTCAATCCCGGCGCGGGCCGCGGCAATGTCCTTTTCAGTCCATAGCGTGGCGACACCGTCTTTCGCATCCTGGCGGTTTTTCTCAATAAGCTGACTGAGCTTTTTCTCTGCTGAAGCCCGCTTTTCTGCCGCCGTCGCGCCGGACTCCACCAGCTGGTTAAACTGCTGCTGGCTGCGGATTGCCTGGGCCTGCTGGTCCGTTCGCATTTTTTCCCGCGCGGCTGCCAGCCCTTCCTGGGCGTATTGCTGATCGGCAAGATCGTAAGCCTGCTTTTTCAGCTCCACCTGCTGGTGTGCGTTTCTCAACCTTTCCGCATCAGCTTTCTGCAGAACGTTGTTACCGGCATAATCCGGGTCGACCTTAAGATTGCTGGACAGCGCGCGGTACTCTTTCTCTGCTGCCTGCCATTCAGCAAAAGAGTCCTGGCGCTTCATCGCGGTGTCAGGATTACGCCCGACGCCCAGCATCGCATCCCACGCACCGGAGGCGGCATTCTTCACCCAGTTCCAGGCTTTTTCGAGGGATCCGAGATTATCCTCGACCGCACCGGCGCGCTGAATGACCGCGTCGGAATATGCCCGCATGGCCAGCTCGGCGGCCTTCTGAGAATCCCCCAGCGCCTGAGCAGAAGCTATCTGTTCATACTGGGTGGCTGTCAGAAAATGAAGGGAATCGTTGAGCGTCGCGACCGCGTTTACCGGATCATCCTTCAGGCGTTTAAACTGATTTATGGTTTCGTCAACGGCCTGCCCGGTGGCCTGCTGCAGCCTGGCGGCAACATTGCTGACCATGCTGACGTCATTACCGCTGAACGCGCCGCTGCCAACGACCTGCGCCAGCACGCCTGCAGCGGCATGCTGAGTGATGCCATTACCTGCCAGCGAGCGCGCCAGCGCCTGCAGCTGCCCTGACGTTTTCCCCGCGTAGTTCCCGGTCAGGATCAGCTGCCTGTTAAATTCCTCAGACTCTTTGCTGCCGTCGTACCAGGCCTTACCCAACCCGAATACCGCCGCGGCAATCCCTCCGACCATGCCGGCGATCCCAAGACCGCGCAGTGACAGAAGCTGGTCTATCCATCCTGCCCGGTTAGCCAGCGTGATCCCGGAGCCGCGCAGCGCGCCGAAGTTACCGCGCATGACCTCGCCGATTAGTATTCCCAGTTCCTGCCGGGTAGCGGCACTTTGCAGCCCCAAACCGTGCGTGGCGACTTTGGCAGCTTCGAGCTTGCGGATATAGACTTCAGCCGCATCGCTGGCACCGACCTGCGCCGCCTTCATGCGCAATAGCTCGGTACCGGAGAGCTTTTGCTCTGCAACCTGTTGCTTCAGCTGGCTGAGGAATCGCGTGCGCGCTGCGGCCGATTTTTCCTCCACGATCTGCAGTTCTTTTTGACGGGCCGTGGTGCGGGAAATAAGGGCGAGATAATCCTGCAGGGTTATGTTGCCCTGTGCCCTCGCTGCGCGAAAGCGCGCCTGCACGTTCGCAAGCGACTGTGTTTCACCATTGAGCTGGCGAACGCCGTCAATCTGGCGGAAAAATGATGCCGCCAGTTCATCCTGTCGGCGGGCAAGCGCTGCAGCCTGCCCGTCATTCTCACGCATGCGTTGGTTAAGTTCGGTCACGCGGCGATGAGTTTCATCAACGGACCTGGAAACGTTCTGCCAGTCTTTTGTCAGCCCTTCGGTTGCGGCCGACTGACGGGCTTTCATGTCTGCGGCGGCCGCCGCGCCAGCGTCGCCCACACTCTTTAGTGCAGCGCTCTGACGGTCCGCAGCACGCTGCATTCGCGCCTGAACTTTATCAGACTCATCCGCCATTCCTGTCAGTTGCCCTTTGATTCGGGCGACCTGCTCGCTGAAGGTTGCGCGGTCAACATCCAGCTTAATAACCAGATCGCTAATCTGCTGGGCCATATCGGATACCTCCTGTGATCCCCTCAGCGGCGGTCATCAGCGTGTCATCATCCGGCTCGTCATCGCTGATGACGACATCCGAAGGAGAAAGCAGGCTGAAATGTGCGGGGGTAAGTTCCGGGTCGCGGAAGAAAAGAGTGGAGATGGAATAAAGCAGCTCTGAGAAATGCGCATCGAGCTGCGCGTCCTGAAAATAATGCTCCCGGTAGAACTGGTGCCAGTCGCCCAGCTCACTGGAAGTCATTCCAGCCAGCATGGAGCGCCAGTCGGGTCGCCCGAACTCGCGCGCCAGATTCAGGACAAACTTCTGCTCGCTGGCAAGGGCTTTTCCGCCGTAACGGGTTCTGCGCTTTCGGCCTCCGCTGAGGCATCCGGATCGGCAGCGTTGTCATCCTCAACCGGAACGAGCATGCCGGAGAGCAGCTTTATTTCCATTTCTGCTTTACCAATCGCCTCCGGCGGCCAGCCGCTAAGCACCTGCTGATAAAGCGTCTCCACATCCGTACCAGCCGGATCGTTATGCCACAAAGACATCGCAATCAAACGCGCACCGCAGCGAATATTTGAGCCAATCAGCCTGGCCGTCATTTCCTGATCGCTGATGCCGTCGCTGTCAGCGCTGACGGCCTTTTCCTCTGAGGCCATAAACGTGATGTACTCAATACGCTGCAGCGCCGACAACTCGAAGATGGTCAGTGATTCTTTTTGCCAGGTGAACTTATCTTTTTTCAGAAACATGCGTCCTTCCTTACGCTGCAGTTACGGTGACTTTGCAGACCGCCACGAAATTACCAGCGCTGGTCATAACAATAACGTCAGCGGTGCCTGCCGCCACGCCGGTGACGGTGATCGCGTTGCCGCTAACGGTGACCGTTGCTTTTGCCCCGTCTGAGGTTGCCACGCGGAACGAGGTATCTGAGGCGCTGGCAGGGTTAACCGTCACATTGAGCGTTGTGGTTGCGCCGACGGCCACGCTTGCCGTGGCTTTATCGAGAGTAACGCCGGTCACGGGGATATTCGGGGTACCGCTTTCTTCTGCCAGTTCCGGCTTGCCGGTATTGGTGATTTTCGCTGTACGGGTAATGACCTCTTTTGCCGGAATGGCTTTACCCAGGCTGCTGCACCAGCCGCGGAAAACGTCGACGGTACCGTTCGGGTATTTGATTTTGTAATAGCGTACTGAGCCATCAATAAACCATGCGACCAGGTCTTTTTGCCCTTCTTCGCCCGGCTTCCAGGCGAGGGTGAACGAGGTATCGCCAGCAGATTTTGCCCCTTGGGCCGTCGCGTTCCAGTCGGCATCCTCGTCGTCGAGGTAAGTGTCGTCATACGATTCGGCGGTCATTTCGCCCGGCGTCAGCTCTTTGATTTTCGCCAGGCGATTCCAGTCGATATCAGAGAGTGGGTTAGCGAAAGCGTTGCCCGTTCCGGTGTAAAGCCAGAGCGTCGTACCGGCGCCTTTTACAGGAGCAAGTGGATTTGGTGTTGGCATGTTTTCCTCACATTTCGTAAGTGATTGAATATTTCATATCGGCGGAGGTCCACAGCCCCATCGCATCATCGCGCTGGTAATCGAAGCCTTGTGGAACCATGAGCGTTAACAGTGAATCGAGGCCGGGAACATCAGCGAGGGCCGGATAGATATGGCTTTCCATCCATTCATCCAGTTCGGAATCTGGTACCTGCGAGGACAGGAAGACCTCGATATGTAGCGTTGCCGCCCACATATCGGCATCAAGTTCTTCGCCGGTATACTCCGCATCGGTCAGATAGACCGCGACGGCAGGAAAATCCTCCTCCTCAATGACAGCCGGGCGCCCGTCAAAAAACATGACGTCGATCCCGATGGCCTCTTCAAGCACATCAATAATTTTCTGGCGAATGAGAGTGTGTTTCATCGTGTCAGATGCAACCTCAGTTGTTGCCTGAGGGCATAGCCAAGTTGTTTTGGCATTTCCTCTTCAAGCATGCGTTTCTTCTCTGCTTCGAAAGCAGTAGTGAGGGGCGCGGACAATGGGATTTTGACCACGTCGATGGGATAACGACTTTTTCCTGCAATGCGCTTCATGACGTGCCAGCGGCCGTTCGCCAGGCGCTGGATAAAGGCGTCGCGAAAAACATAACGGCCAATTCTCAGCACGCTACTTTTTCGAACCAGCGGGCCTTTTCGGTTCGTCGCCCTGACCTGCGCGGCACCGAGTTTGATGGCGGGAAGGTTGCCCCGGTTAACCTTAATTCGGGCCGCTGAGTGCCCGGAAGCCGAGGCTTTGTTGATTCTCACCCTTTGTCTGACCAGCTTTACAGGTATCCCCGAAACGCGGTTATCACCGGCTACCGTTTCTTTCGCCACCCTTCGGACGGCAACCGAGACGCCATTAGCAGCAACCCGGTTCACAGCCCATGCGCTGGCATTGGGAACCATATTTCTGTCCAGGCTATCCAGGTTAGCAATCGCCTGCTCAAGACCTTTTATCGACATGAATGCTCCTTAACGACGCCGCGATCCGCCGGGAGGTGATCCACTACCCAGCCATACATGGCAGGAACCGCAATCATCCGGGCCCACGCGATCAACCCAAAATTCACGCCCGTTTACCTTCAGCGTGTCCAGACGTTCCAGCCCGCTTACATCCGATGAGTTCACAAAAAACGTCGGCTTGGTTCCGTCAATTCTGATCCCCGCTTCTGCGAAACCGATGTTCTCTGGATCGTCAAAGACCCCGCGGAGCGTGACGCCGGATAAAGATCCAGAGGTTATCCTTGCCTCTGCGCCCATCACTCCACGTATAGTGGTATCCGCGCGCGCCATCGCTTCATCAAAAAGATTATCGAAATCAGCCATTAGGCCCCCTGTCAGACTTCCCGGGCCAGCCCCTGAGAAACCAGTTCGGTAGCCTCCGCGTCGGTCACGCGAATAACGACACCAGGCTCAACAATAGAGAGGGACTCGTTGCGTGTGGCGTGAAGTGCATCAATGTGCAAGGTCACCAGTGTCTCAACCGCCACCAGCTCGCCGGGTTCATTTGACGCAGGATTCTCGGTAATAGAGCCAGAGGTGTTCTCTGGGCCGGGCTGGCCCGAGGTGCTGATAGCAGTAGTGCTGGCAACGGACACCTCAGCGCCCTCTTCTCCGTCTTCGTCGAGTTCCTCTTCAAGCTCAGAAATACGTAACGTAAGCTCCTGGATGGTGCCTGTGACGTTGACCTCACGATCAAGCTTTACGCCCAGCTCTTTCAGTCGGGCGATAAGGGTTTCTTTTTCTGTCATGGGAAATACTCCAGAAATGTGGCCCAACAGGGCCACTGGGGAAAGTTATGCCAGCTTGACTGAAACGAACGCGTCCGGATCTGGCAGCAGCATCAGCGGAGCTGACTGAATCATGGTGAACTCGCGAGCCGGGTCGCCCGTTTGCACCCAGTTTTTCGGATAGCGCGTTGAAGCATTAATGCCTTCACGCTGTGCATCTGCATCCAGAATGCAGCCATAGGTACGCAGACCGCGCGCCTGGGTATTTCCCAGCACCATTGTCAGATCCGGCAGGTAGTTCTTTTTGACGTCATCCTCGATGTACTGACCGGAGTACACAACGATGGCCACGTCGCCATACATCCCCTTATAAGAGACGGCCATTCCCAGGTCTTTCACGGCGGTTTCCAGCTCAGAGCTTGAACCGCGACGCGTATCCAGCTTTTCCTTCACCGCGTCAAAGGAGCGGAACAACGCCCAGCCCTTTGGATCGAATACGATAATGTTGACCACACCGCTGGCGTTAAGCGCGTACGCTTCAATATCATCGGTCGGGTCGTACGTTTTTTTGTCGCGAGAAGACCAGGCTGCTGCACCCACCTGGGTGATGTTGTTACCGGCACTGCGTCCCATATCAACTTCAACCGGCTCAAACGCTTCCCCGGTCATGGTGTATTTACCACTGAGGACTGCAGCAACGGCCTGCTTTTCTTCTACCTGCGCAATTGCAAGCTCTTCATCTTTCATGTTCTGAAGAATGATGCGTCGGCGGCGATAGGCAGGGTCGGCCAGATTCTGTGGATCTTCATCAGGCAGGCGGCGGAGGGTCATCAGCGGATTCACTTCGTGTTTTGGCTTCACATACCCCGGCGTAAATTCCGACGTGCTGCCACCACGGGAACGAATCACTTTCCCGGAGACAATCGGCGATACGTACAGCGCCATATTGACCATGCCCGGAATTTGCGACAGGTAGACTTTTTCTGTACTGAAGGGATAAGTTTCGCGAAAGAAGATACGCAGGAAGAGCGGATCGAACTTGAATTTCTTCTCATTGACCGCCAGAAGCTGGGCTGTTGTGTAAATTGACATAGATTTTTCCCGTAAAAAAAGCCGCATAAGCGGCTTTTATGAAAGTTGATGGTGATTAAACGATGCTGATCGCAGTACCGGCGAAAGCGTTACGCTTGATATTTTCGTCGGTAACGGCAGATGGCCAGAGCACATCTTCGATGCGGAAAGAACCGGATTTATAGAATGCCAGTTCAGCACTGCTCTGGTCAGCGGTAACCGCCAGAATGCCGGTTGCTGCACCTGCATGCTCGCCGTCCCAGACGGTTAGCTTGCCGGACGTAGCATCGAGCATGAGCGGGGTCATTGCCGGGGTGGATGCTGTCAGTTCGCCCGGTGCATACGCGGTGTGTGCCGGATCGCTGTTACCGAGCGGCTGGTGATGAGTAAATACTTCGGTGATTGCCATGTTAGCCTCTTAAACGGGGGTGTTTAACAAATCGTCGCCGGCTTCAGCAGAGGCATTCCCTGCTGAAAGAGCGCCTGGTGCGGTTTCCATCAGGCGATCCAGCGCCGTATCGGTACGCGCCTGGGCGCTTTGCGGCGCCGCGGCCAGAATGCGCTGTGCACTCTCGACCGTCATGCCCGGCGTTTCTGCCAGCGCACGGGCCTGTGATTCACGACCTTTTGCCTCTTCGCAGTTCAGAATACCCATGATGCGACCATTCTCGGCGGCTACGGCTGCCGATACCTGAGCGCTGAGGTCTGCCGGGGCCGTTAAGGCAGCAGTTGTTGTGTCAACGGTGGTGACCTGCTCAGCCGGTGCAGTCGTCTGTGTTGCTGCCTGGTCAGTTGGCTGATTGGTCGCTGCAGATGCAGAAGGTGATGGCATAGTTCCTCCAGTGGTTGTTTTTTTGCGTCTGTCGAGTGCTTCACGCATCACGCTGAGCGCGTCGGTATTGTTAACAAGTTCATCCGCCAGACCGTTATCCACGGACTCCTGACCGGAGAAGACGGCCGCTTCGGTGTCCAGCACGGCCTGCACTGACATTCCGGTATAAGCGGAAACCTTTTCGGCAAACATCTGACGAGTGGCATCGATGCGCGTCTGAAAATCAGCGCGAACGTCCTTTGGTAGTTTTTCGTAGGGATTGCCGTCGACTTTATGATCGCCGCTGTAAATCAGCGTGACCTCAACGCCGTTTGTTTTCAGCGCAGCGCCATAATTACTGTGCGCCATCATGACGCCGATGGAGCCGGTTCTGGCCGTTTGCGTGACAAGCCGTCGCGATGCAGAACTGGCAATTAGCTGCCCTGCGCTGCAGTTCATATCATTTGCCAGCGCCCAAACGGGCTTGATATCCCGCATCCGGGCAATAATGTCGGCACAATCGAAAGCCCCGGACACCATCCCGCCCGGCGTGTCCATATCCAGCAGAATACCGTCTACGCCGGGATCACTCATTGCCTGCTGCAGGCGGGCAATGACCCCGTTATAGCCCGTCATACCGGAATAAGGCTGCAGTGACCGGGTTTTGCTGACCAGCGTCCCGGAAACGGGCAGCACCGCGATCCCGTTTGTTACCTGATAGCTCCGCGCTGGCCGGGGCCCCATTTCCTCGTCATCGCCAAACAGCGCCAGCGGCTCTGCAATTTGTTCAGCACCGAGCGAGACGCCAGAAGCGGAATCAGTCAGTCGGGTGATACCCAGCTGGCCTGCCAGCGCGCAAAAGAAAACCCGCGCGTAGGCGGGTTCAAGCATCAGCGGCTCATTGAAGGCCATGCTGGCAATATGCGGGAGATTACGCAGCTCTGGCGTCATCTTTTACCTCCTCGTTTGATTTTTTCAGCCCAGATTCAAATGCAGCTGCCGCCCATGCCGGAGGTTTAAGTCCCGCGCTCCGGCGCTCCATAGTTTCACGTACCTGCTGAGAAAATATTTCCTGATAGTCATCTCCGCGTTTGGCACACTCCTTCTCATATGTGCTGAGACCAGCCTCAATCAGCATCACGGCCTCCTGCACCTCCTTCAGCCCATCAATAGCCATGCGCCCCGAGCCAATCCAGTTGGCGTTACCCCAGGCAGTTCTCGCCTCCTGGAAGCTAAACCTGGCTTTGGACGGAAGCGTGACAACCCGGCGCGCAATCGCCTCTTCGAGCCAGCAGACGAACATCTGGCAGGCTTGCCGGGCCGCGACAAACTTGCGACGCCCCATAAAGAACGCCCAGGATTCATTGGCGCTGGCGCGCGCCGTCGAATAGCTCATCTGAGAGTAGTTACGGGAAAGCTGTTCATACGAAACACCAAGACCGGCCGAAATATAGCGCAGAAGAGATTGTTCAAAGGTGGAATAACCGTTATCGGTATCCTGTGCTGACTGAAGGTTCAGGGAATCGCCCGGCATAAGATGAGGAACTTTCGCGCCACCGAGGCGAACCGGCGCTGCAGCGTAGTATGCTGCCATTTCGCCAAGCCAGCCCGTCAGCTTATTTTGCTGCTTACTATCCGCGCCGAGGATAAAGTCCATCGCCGTATCGGTATCAAGCTCGCTCTCGATTGTCGCCGCATACATAGCTTTTACAATTGCGCTCTGGAGCTGAGTATTTTGCAGGGTGTCGAGCATTTTCATCTGCTCCATCACGCTGTAAAACACGTTTGTACCGCGGGTCTGTCCATCCTCAAGTGGTTCAAAAATATGGATGAATGACGGCCTTCCGCCCGGCAGCTCCCGTGGTATATAGGTCCATTTTTGCGACATCCAGCCAGGATAGCTGTCTTCGCTGACGTAGTACCCCAGCGCTGCGCCGCTATCACTGATTTTGACACCCGCGCGACAGTTACGCGTGTCACCTGTATTACCGGGATTACTCACGCGTTTTGGACTAACCATTTTAAATTGCGTGCGGAAAAGTCGCGATGAATCACTGTCCCAGGTGGGCTGGACGCACAGTTCACCGTTAAATGCGTGCGTCGCAACGCCTTCACGGATCATCATAGTAAAGGTACGCTTGCGCTCGGCATCAATCCCGCAAAAGTCATCCTCCGCATATTCATACCAGGCGGCCTCCACCTCCCTGGCAAATGCTCGGCTTTCCTCTTCTTTAATGCCGAGATAACGCCAGCTCGGGCAGTAACTCAGTCTGAAAAAAGACCCGACGATGTGATCCTGGTGAAGCTGAACGGCGTTTGCCGCATAACCATTGTTACGGACCAGATCATCAGCACGGGCATTCCCCCGGGCGAAGTTCGGCAGAAGTGCGGCGTCGGCACTTTCACTCTGGGGATTCCAGGCATTTAGCTGCCCACCGAATCCGCCGCCACCAGCGTGATAGCCTGCATATTCCCTCAGGGAGGTTTTCCCGTCGGGGCCAACTAAAGAAGGAATTTTCATGCGTAGAACCTTGCCGGCCCGCGGCGTCGTGAAGTGGTACCGACCTGTGACTCTAGATCGGCGATGTACTTTTTCAGATCGCTGACTGACGTCGCCGTAAATTCCACCCTTCGACCGTCTTTCTGTACCGTCGCAACCCGTTTTCCCATCATCAGATCATGTAACGCTGCGCGCGCGGCATCCAGTTCAGCCTGTGTTGCCATTATTCGTCTCCCGCTAATGCCCTAGCATAATCCGCCAGAGATTTATTATTTTTACGGCCAGTGTCTTCTTCCCGTAAGCTGGCCAGAAGAGAATCCAGATCCAGCTGCCAGCGGGAGATACTTATCCGCAGAGCTGCAAGTGCATAGACAAAACAGTCAAGCGCCTCATTTCGTCGTTTTTTACTGTCCCAGACGATTTTTTTCTTCCCGTCTACCCACTTCTCAACCTGCTCTTCTGCCGTAAGCTGCTGAGCCTCAGCTAAATCATATATTTCAGGGTTATTAGGGAAGTGAACCGCTCCCGCCAGCGGTTCGTCGCCTTCTGCCACCAGCGTGAAACGGTTATAAATCTGCTCTTTCGCGGTGTCTGTTCCTACCTCAGTGAGATAAACCCCGTTCTTGTTACGCTTACGAGGCATATTCGCCACGGGCTTACCGTAAACAGATGCGCCTTTAACAGGGATGACACGAAACAGACCATGCTTTTTCGAGCGGTTATAAACAATCGTTGGGTCTATGCCGCCGATATCCCAGCAGATGCGGGAAATAAGCATCTCAACGCCGTTAGGCCTCGGATAGGTTTTGTTGATCGCCTCATCGAGCCTCAGAAGCGTGGATTCATCATCATGGCGACCCATAATGATAATTTTGTCGATAAGCCAGCTTTCCTCGCCAGGCCCCCAGCCCCAGACACGCATTTCGTAACGATCAAGCTGGGAGTCAATACCGGCAGTAAGGTAGGCCACGCGCTCCGGCACCCTGGCACCGAAGTGCTCAATACGTTCGGCCATCACCTCAGCATCAGGACGCTCACCAATTTTAGGCTCCCACGTTTCACCAAGCGTTGTGTTGACGAACGTCTTACGCTTGCCCGTGTCGCCTTTGGTCTTGATCCAATCCTTGACGATTTGCACCCAGGTAGTGAAGGGGCTATAGGCTGTCCAGACGTGAAAGGTTACGCTGTCAGGCGGATCAATTTCGGTACCCGATGATGAAAACCAGCAAAGTCCGTCACGCGTCCAGATCCCGGTTTCATCACAGATGTACCGCGCCTGCGAAAAATCGAGCTCCTGCTGTTTAATTACGCAGGCATTGTGTTCACACAGATATATAACGCTGGCAGGATCGCCCGGCGTCCATTTGAACCCGAATGGCGTCTCTTTATCGCCAAATTTAAGGAACTGCTCCTCCCCACAGTGTGGGCATGGAACATAGAAGCGCAAGAAATGCTCCGACTCCTTGGCGGCACGTTCAATCTGGCATGTCCCTTTAATTTTGGGTGTGGATCCTCGTATAGATTTAGGCCAGACCGACCCTTCAATACGTTTATCCCCCAGGAACGTTGGAGAGCCCTCTTTCTCGATATCATCGTCAAATGCCGCCAGCTCGTCATAACCCGCCACATCAACAGATTTTTCACGGTAGTTTTTTGCAGCTTTACCACCGAGGCACCAGAAACCTCGCCCATTCGAGAAACGTTTCATACTCAACGTGTTGTCCCGGTGCTTTTTACCGTACCAGGGCGCCAGCGCCAGCAGTGAGGGGATGTCCCGGATTGTCGGTTCGACATGGGATTTCATGAAGTTTTCTGCATCACCGTCGGTAGGTAACCAGATAAGCGAGTTACGCTGTTTATGCTGGATGAAATACGCATACACGCCGAGCAGCATTTTTGAATAGCCTACTCGGGCAGACTTAACGACATTGACCTCGCGGATATAGTCATTACCCATCGCATTCATTATCGCACGCTGAAACGGCAGCGTTTCCCAGCGCCCTTCCTGATAAGCAGACTCTTTTGGAAGGTAATAATTTTCGTCTGCCCACTCAACCGCCGTTTGCGGTTCTGGCCGGTACAACGAACGGAGCCCCGAGCGCGCGGAGTGCTGTAGCCCCTTAACCTGACTGTTCGATATATTCACTCAGCAACCCCGGTATCATTTCATCCAGCGCAGCTGCTTTGTTCATGGCTTTTATGATGTCCTTCTTGAGGAAATCAATATGTCGATTTTCCAGTTCCGGAAAGCGCCGCTGAACCGACAGAGGTATTCCATCAAGGATACTGGCAATTTCTCCGGCTATCCGCGACAGCACGAACGTGCAGAATGCGGTCTCCACCACCTCAGCGGACTCTTTTGCATTTTTTAGTTCCTGAGCATCAGCCTGGGCTCGGGTAAGCCTATGGCGCTCATAATCAATCGTGCCAGGCACAAGGTCTGATTCTGAATCAACTCTCAGCTGTTCAACCTCTTTGCGCAGCTTTTCGTTTTCTATCGCTGCGTCACGGGCGGAATACCATTCGATTACGGCGGCAGAGTCATAAAGCACTTCATTACCTTTTCCACCACCGCGCGCAACTGGCATTCCCTGATCCTGCCAGTTCTGGATCGTGCGGATGCTGACACAAAAAATCTCTGAAAGGCGTTTTTTATTGACCTCCATGACGAACTCCAGGCGAAACACAGGGTAAGGAAACTATGCCGGGTAAAATGACTACTACCAGGCTTTAACACTTCCTTTCTTGTGGTGGGTTATACCCAGCAAAGACAGATACTTAGCAAGAAGAAGAACGGAAAAGGCAAGATCCTGAAAATTTTCATAAATAGCGAGAACCTGCGAGGTCGCCGCCCCGTAGCAGGCCGAATTGCCGGAAAGGACCCAATATGATAATGAATATCATTTGCAAAAAAAAATCGAGCGCACAAGTATCCATTTAGATGTCCAAACGTTCAAGCCTCATCGATTGACTGACTAGATAGCACCTCCCGCCCTAAATGATTTGCTGAGAGCATCGCCCACTGCGTCATTCAGTGCCTGTTGCAGGTCAACGGTTGATGTTGCCTGAGCAGCTATCCCAGTCTGAAAGAATATGAACAGATCGCTTTCGCGCACAGGATATTTGCTTGTTTATCCTCTGTAAGGGATATTGCCATTACGATGGGCCTCACCATTGTGAGGACAATAAAAAACCGCCCGAAGGCGGCTAAATTTAAGGTTCTTCTCTTCGCTTGATGTCAGATTCGATTTCCCTGTCGCTTCGTTCTCTTTCACGCTGAGCCTCTTCAGGATCAAAATCAGGTAGCGATTCCCAACCATCATCTGGACCATCTTCATCTTCGAAGAACCAAAGTGGTATTTCAATTCGATCGCCTACTTCCCAATGCTTTTCATCCAAGACTTCTTTTGATGTCTCTTCGGGAACGTTGAAGTAGTATGAATATACCATATCGCCAGAATTGCCAGTATCCTCTTGGATCAGATCTTCATCAATTCCCGACTCTTCCAGTTGTTCATCTGTAAGGTCCAAGAATTTAGCTAACTTTGACTGAGTCATGCGTTCTCTCCTGTGTAGTTGAGAGACTAGCTAAACACACCATAAATTACATGTAAATTTCTGTTTTTATTGACCATGACGTCAATCCAACTTCAATAGCTAAGCCCAAACCAAAGCTGTAGGTCTTTACGATATCGTTCATCCATGTCTTTACCTTTGTTGCGTTAAAAGCCCCGCTAATGCGAGGCTCTGGTTTCTTTCTGGCAGTTCGCCTGCCACGCTTTGTTATACGCCAGAATGTCTTTCTTCGTTTGGCGGTCCATAACGTCGATGTCGTGATCAGTCAGGTAGATCGGCTTTACCCAGTCGCAGGCGGTATCAACCACTACCGGAGGTCCAAGTTCCACGCAGCTCGCAATCAACAAATTTTTCAGAGAGACATCACTCCGGCCCGGTACGCCGGCTCGATGACCTCCCAGTCCGGGGTTGCTATAATTTCCTCTAGTTTTTAGTCGGTTGATAGCTGATATTGTTTATTCAACTAACCGTGGTATCCACGACAGAGAAATCATTCCTGTCAAGGAAATCACATCTATACCAAGGAGGATTCATGGTTGATGTAATGCATTACGTTGTTATCAAGAAGCACGCGATTGACGACGCACCTTTAGTCGTTTATCTCTTCAAGAGCGACGGTGGCAGGTATTTTTCTGCGGCACGCGCACCAGAGGATGTTGAGTTTGATATCGGCGATATCCTCAAACATGATGTTGCGAATATCTGGGTTCGTAGCGATGGGACAAAACTAAAATTTGAGGGCAATATTACTTGCTCTACCCTCGAAGAGGCTGAGGCCCGATTTACACAACTAATTACCGAAATTGGATGAGAAATCCAGGGCACTCAGTGAAGAACTACTGAAGTGCCTTTATTGGCTGGCTCTTGCTTTCTCAGCCTGCCTTATGTCGGCTTTGTCGCGATTACACTGCCCAAGTGCAGAAAGCAGGCCGACATTCAGGTCCAGACTTTGGCCCCATGACATGGGGTCCGGTATTGCCGGGTAAGGCGTCTCAACTGTGAGGTTTACCGGGAGCGGCACCACTGGCACCTTGATGTAAACCGTCCGCGTATTGTTGCAGCCGCTTAACTGCGCCATCAGGAACAGGACGGCGGGCACAATCATCGTTCGCAACAGCAACCTTGATATCTGCTGAGGCTCCCGATGCGCCCAGTGCGATCTGCTCTGTTGCATGCTGATTGGCCTCGGAGATGGTGTTGAAGATAGACATGGTGGTCAGGACGTTAGATGCCACAGTTTCAGCGGCGTTAATCTGCTGCTCGGCTGTTTCTGCCCGCTCCTGCTGCTGACTGGCGGTGTTGTGGTAATGGATTGCCAGCCAGCCAAGGCACACAATCAGGCACGCCATCGCCGCGGCGAAAATGACTGTAAGACGGCTCACTGATCCATCCCCCAACATGCAAGCGCGCTTTCCTGGTCTCGCCGTTCTACCTGACCGTAGCAGCCGTTCTTCTGACCTTTAGTCATGCGGCAATCGCGACCACCGTCTTTAATCCACCAGCGGATTGCCTCGCATGCCCCGCGGCGGTCACCGGCATTAATGCGCTTAAAGAACGAGGACGGGAAGCACTTACCCGGCCCGATGTTGTACGGGCAAAAAGATGCGATCCCGGCTTTTTGCGGTTCGGTAAGCGGAACCGCAATATTGCGGTCAACCCACGCCAGAGCCTTATTGCGTTCGATGGCGTTCACCTGATTGCATTTGGCCTCTGACAATTTCATGCCTTGCAGAACCGGTTTACCATCAACCATTGTTGCGCCGCGGCAAATAGTCCAGATACCGCCGCCATCTTTGTAGGCCGTGAGGCTGTTACCCTCTTTCTCATTCAGAAACTGATCGAGGATTACGGATGCAGGAGCACCAGCCAGTATCAGCCCCAGAACTGCGGTACTCAACTTTGCTCTGGATCCCATCACTCACCTTCCTTTTGTAATGCCTCAACGACCACGCTTGCAGCATCAGGACGCTCGTGAAGGGGTTTATCACCAACACCTTTCAGGTAGTCATTGACCATTTTTGTTCGCTTCTCATCCTCTCTACGCCTGCGGTTTGCATCTACCCGCCCGTTAATGTACGAGGCTAGCGAAATAAGCAGACCAGCAGCGCCAAAGAACATGAACACCAGATCCTGAGTGGTAAATCCAATGGCTGACGCCAGAGCTGCTACCCACGCGAAGAACTGCGTGAAGATGTTCCCTGAATCATTCATTTTCATGGTCTCTCACCTCGCTGTGTGCGGGTGCTATGTGGAGGAAATAAAAAAAGGCCGCTCATAGGCAGCCTCGAAAAACCTACCAATGATGGGAGGATTTCTATGATTAAGCAGTGTGACAAAGTAACCACTCTTACCAGGTTACGATAGTTTTTGCGTACGCGTTAATTTTTTTATATGCTGTTTCTTTTTGCAAAGGAGTCATAATGAAAGCTGTAGACTTGATCAAAGGAATGCAAGCTCGCAATATCTCGTTTAGACTTTTACAATGCGAGTTGAAACATTATGGTATGCGTTCTGCCAGAGGATGGGCAGACTTAATTGAAGAATATAAATCACTTTCCACCAAAAAAGACGATGATAACTTCAATACGATATACAACAACTTCTTAAAATACAGCGATAGAGCAGTATTTTTTATAGAACCACATGATAAAAAACATATCCCATTGATAAAGAAAATCTTTCTAAACATGGTCGATGCAAATGATCGGGATTATAAAATCTATGAGAAAGCCTTTCCTCTTCCTGTGAATCTAGGCAAACATATTAAATTAAAAAAACTAAGACCCGTTTGCGTTGATGTCTGCAAAGAAAAAAATATCATATTACTTACAAATACATACCTGCGTCCATTCAAAGAGCGAACCGTTATAGATACTGGCACTATGAGTTCGTCCACACAAAATGAGTTAAATTTCTTTGATGAAATTATAGGAATCAAAGATAGATATATTCAGTGTTTTGATACAATTTCATTAGATACCAATACTGGAGACATATCTTTTGAGATAGATATGACAACGAACTTAAGTGCGGAAGAACTTGAGAATGCAGCAACAAGATATAGAAGGACACTTAGAGTACTGTGCTATAAAGCAACAAAAGCGCATGTCCTTTTTTCCAGAAAGAATATTTTTGCAGCAATAGACACTCTTTATCACAGTACTGATGGCACTGTTCTTAAATTAGGTCATGCGACAAAGACAGGCTCAATAAAAGAAGAAAAAATGAGACGAAAAAAAGATGATCTCAGAAAAGAAACTTATCATTCTGCAGGATTAGCAGCTATTGGCGGAAAAACTAATAATTACAGTATTTCCAAACAATGGCAAGGTTCTCATAATAACATCTTGACTATACATATACCTGGTCATTTCTCTTTAATTTCAAGCACACTTCCTTTCATAAACTATGCTATAATAGAAGGATGTTGCACCAAAACTGATTATGAACTTTTAATATCCAAGGTTATTTAAATGAAACAACAGGAGATAATTGAAAACATCAATAAGCATCTCGCATACAACAGAGAGCTTAAAGATGTTTGCATGCACATCTTCTACTATTTAATTAATGAAAAACCTGAAGACTTAAAATACATCACCATTAATAACTTAAAAAAAGCAGCAGAAACAGAAAGTAATATAATATATGATGCAATAAGTTATTTTACAGGTGAACGCGTGTCCTTGCTATCCGTTGGATATGAGTACATAGATGGTGATGATGTATATACTTTGTCCACATCAGACATTATAGAATTACGAACTAACAAATGCTTTTATCATGATGGGTACGCCATTGAGAATTGGGAATCAAAAATTTTCATCTATTTTTATGCTTCGGAATTATTAAAGGAGTTAAAGTAATGGACTCCAGAGAGAACACTTTTAATTATGAAGCATTAAAGATCGCAGCAAAATTCGATCCAATGGCTGCGCGTTTCTTAAGCAGGTTAGAATGTGACACTTATGATAAATTTATCATGATGTTATATAAGGATATTGAGACTATTCTTGCTTTATTAGAAAAGACGGCAAGCCTTAGGCAAAATGATGGTGAAGATCGATTATCAATTGAGATAATTAATATTTTGATTGGTGCAGGATATCTGGCTAGTCATGACCAATATATCAATGGACATTCTGACATTGTTGTTTCTTTCAATAGTTTTACTTGGATTGGTGAGGCAAAAATTCATAGCTCATATGATTATCTAATGGAAGGATTTATGCAATTATGCGACCGTTATTCAACCGGAAATGAGGATGATTGCGAAGGCGGACTAATATTTTATATCAAAGGAAACAATGCTTTGGAGGTTGTTGAGAGATGGAAGGCTGATCTCATCACAAGAAATGTTGCTGGACTTAAGACTTTCAATTGTAATAATCGAAAAAACCTGAGCTTCTATTCTACCCACACACACTCAAAGTCTGGCCTTCCTTACAAGGTCAGACATTTTGGTGTAATTCTCGGGTTCAACCCAACAGATAAAAGTGCTCGTGGCGCCAAGAAGAATAACTAATGTGCTTTGTTACCCCATACTTGTCATATACAGTAAACCGTCTATAAAGCCTAAAGCTGATTGTAATTTTTTTCTGATAGTGCCATCTGAACATTTTCTTTTTTTAGCAATAGCTCGCAACGAGATACCAATTACGAAATGGGCTATGATTAGCTCATATTCTTCCGGCTTATACTTTTTCAGACGTGCAACACAGCCGTCAATCATTATCCCTTCATCGTCATCACATTGCAGCCGCGTCTGTTTACCATGCGGCAGTAAACCTTTAAAACCAGCAGCTATGGGTTGCCAGTCGACTCCACTGCTATCAGCAGCAGCCCAGGCTCCCCAGCGGTCCATTACCTCGTACATGTCACGCATTTTTCTCTCCAATGTTTTCGATTATGACCATTCCCGTTTCGCCCCATACTTTTGTTGTCCGGGCGTCCCAAATGTGGGAATCATCCTCAAACAAGGCGTCCAGCAGAGATTTTTTTAAGTTGTCCAGATCGGGCTTTTGCTGATGGGGCTGGCCGTCCATAGCCGCGCGCTTTTTCTTGCTCCAGCTCGGCGGCATCGGCAAAACGAAGGTGATATGGGCGCCGCTTTCGGGCACCTGGATTCCATGAAGGCGAGCTTCATCGCAAAACATGCGATAACGCATCACCGGCGGCCGCTGTTTCCATTTATCGCGGCGAGTCATGCGGGGTTTTCCGACCGGAGTGATGATGTATTTAGGCATAGAACACTCCCAGCTCTAACTGGACCTGCTCCAGCAACTGCAACTCGGTACCGAAGTTTTTCTCCCATTGCTTACGACCAGCATGAATCGCCACACCATAACCGCCGTTGCGATGGTGCATATGGCACAGGGGAATTGATTTTCGATGGTCAGCGCGCTGGCTTGTGCCCTGCCCGGTTCGGAGATGGTGAATTTCAGCAGGCGTTTCGCCCAACTGCAGATTTCTGCACACGATGCAGCCCAATGCGGCCACACGCGAAAGATGGAGGCTATCTGATTTCTTCATGCTGGACCACCAGCACAAGCAGAAGCACCGTGCACGAACGTACGGTGTGAGTGACTTTGGGTAATGCTCTGCGCCATTTTTGATTCCTCAGGTTGGCGCAGTAATCAGAGGGTGTTCAGCCCATTTGATTATTATAAATCAATACTTACGGCTTGAGAACCTCAAGGTCCTCTCGCAAGGAGTTTAGGTTTACAACCCGGTCTTCATCACCCAGAACCTGGGATGAAAGCCTATCACCTTCCCGGCGAATCAGTGTGCGCAAGGCATTACTGGTCACCAGGTAATCGGTGATTTCACCATCGTTAAGACATAAAACAAGCAGTCCGTCTTTGGTGAGACCGGCGGCAAATTCATTCAATTTCATGGGCACATCCCTAAAATGGATTTCCCCTTGCGGGGGCGGTCCTTTTCTCCCTGCATGCTGATTTCATTAAGGGTTCCGCTAACCAGACGTCTAATAGGTTAGAAAGAGCAATTTTGTTTAATTGTTCTGTCTAACCGATCGGCATTCAAACACAGGGAACAGACCAGGCTTCCTAAATAACCGGTAAGTTATCAGTCACTGAAACACGGTTCAGAAGGAATGTGACAACCCCGATTACCTTCGCATCGTCCAGTGAATCACCTTCAATGGCCTCTCCCTCCTGTGTGATGAGTGCTTTTCCCTGAACTGTCACAATGTCCATTTTTCCGCAGAAGGAAATCAGTACCGAGTCACCCACGGAAGGTTGTTTGGCAACGTTAACGATCGCATAACCAGCCGACGTTTCTAATGTGCGGCAATTGGCGTCATAGCCACAGATGCTGGTAATACTGAGTGACTGCTCTGTGTAATCTGCTGCTGGTGATGGAAAACCCATGATTTCTCCCCCTCGCACGATAACTGTATATTTATACAGTACACCGATGCATAAGTTTGATCAACGTCATAACCGCACGAAATGCTAATAGGGAAAACTAACTGTTTAAAAAGAAATCAGACAGGAGGATTTATGTATCATCAGAAATATCATCATCTTAACGCGATACATAGACCTGGGTCAGTAAGACGCTTAGCAGGGCTCTAACCATCGAAGATGCGCAAGAAGTGCCTTTTCTGCACTCCATATCCAACAGCAATAACTAGATAGGTTTCTTCACATACTGAGTGACATGCATTTTTTTTCTACCGCCCTTTCAATGCTACTATTGCAGCAGGTATTTTATCTTCAAAAATAGGTGCTAATGATGACCACTAAAACTGAAAGACCCCAACTTGAACTCCCGGGCGGTGCCAACAAGTTATTGCTGCACTCATGTTGTGCTCCCTGCTCAGGCGAGGTTATGGAAGCTATTCAGGCATCAGGTATCGAATACACCGTATTCTTCTACAATCCGAATATTCATCCGAAGAAGGAATATCTCATTCGTAAGGAGGAAAACATTCGTTTTGCTGAGAAACACGGCGTACCCTTTGTTGACGCTGACTACGACACTGATAACTGGTTTGAGCGAGCTAAGGGGATGGAATGGGAGCCAGAGCGCGGTATCCGCTGCACAATGTGCTTCGATATGCGTTTCGAACGGACCGCCCTCTACGCCGCTGAAAATGGGTTTAGTGTTATCAGTAGTTCGCTGGGGATCTCAAGATGGAAGAACATGCAGCAAATCAATGATTGTGGGCAAAGAGCTGCTGCGCACTATCCGGGAATGGTTTACTGGGACTACAACTGGCGCAAACAAGGTGGCTCCGCGCGCATGATTGAGATCAGTAAACGGGAGCAGTTCTACCAGCAAGAATATTGTGGCTGTGTGTACTCTCTTCGTGACACCAACCAGCATCGTAAATCTCAAGGCAGACCACTTATCAAGATTGGAAAGCTCTTCTACGGTAACATGGATGAAGATCCTTAAGGCCAAGCATATCAAGTTAAAAAACATCTACTTATGTAGATTACATAATAACTAACATGTTAAAGTATGGGTTTAAATCTACCAATTCTAGGATAGACACAACGGTCACATTCTGCCGTATAATTATCTATCACTTGATTATATGATAATTTTTTACACATACCTTCAATGTAAGAGGATTTGAGCCATGGCTGGAGTAAGAGAAATAACCATTTCAGGTATAAAGAAAAGATTACTATCCAGATATGGTGAATTCATAAATATGGATAATGTAGGTGGAAGTGAAGAATCAAAAGAGGTAGTCAAAGTCTCAAGAGCAATAGCCGCATTAGCTATAAATGTATTAAATCCAGAACTAAGTGAGGATGTTTGTTCTGATTCAGTATGCGATGGCAGCGATGATAGATGTATAGATGCTGTTTATGTCAATCACGATAAAAAACAAGTAACTATAGTCCAGTCGAAATTTGACCAATCTGGAAACGGCTCAATATCCAGACAAGATATGGCGGATTATTTAACATCATGCAGAGATGTACTGATGGAGGAATATAATCTCTTCAACGAAAGATTTAAAAGATTCTCAGAATCACTAGAAGTTGCCTATGACAATTCCTACAAATACTTTTTTGTTTTTGCTTATAGTGGAAGAGATGAATTATCAGAGGATGTTCAAAGACAAATTATACAACGAAAGGAAGAGTTTAACTTTGATCTTGATGGTGATTATATTGATATTCAGACCCTACCTTTAAGTAAAATAAAAGACTATTTGAGTAGAAGATCTCTTGGAAATATTGATATATCTGATGTTGAGATTTTTCAATATGGAGTAACAGAAGAACCTTTGAAAGCTGTTCATGGGTTGATTACTGGTGATCAGGTCGCTAGTTGGTGGGCAACCTATGGCGATCTACTTTTAGAAGACAATATTCGAGGAGGATTAGGTGAATTATCCGATGTTAACCAAGGTATAAAGAAAACACTGATAGACAGTCCCGAAATGTTCTACTATTTTAATAATGGAGTAACTATATTAGTTAATTCTATTACTCCAAAAATGAGAAATGGTAAAGCAAGGCGAGAGAGCGGTGGATTTGACTTAGTTAATGTGAATGTAATTAACGGTGCTCAAACTATTAGCACTATTGGCAAAGCCTATTTGGCTAATGAAGTCACCTTAGATCAGTTGGCTGAAGTAAAATTGCCTTGCCGTTTTATCAAAGTTGAAGACTATGGCAATGAAGATGGTAGAGGATTAGATATCGCTCTTTCAATAACCATAGCTAACAACAGCCAGAATAAAGTTACAGCTAGAGATTTCATCTCAAAGGACCCGTTCCAGATAGAGTTGAAGAGGTCTTTCTCTTTCGAAGAGCCATATGTTTATGAAATCAAGAGAAGTGAGCAAGATTCAATTAAATCCCCTAGTGTTAATATCATAACAATAGAAGATGCACTTTCTGCATTGGTTTGCAATTTAAACTCACCTCGATATATGGCGTTATTGAAATCAAATAGAGGACGTTTTTTTGAATCTATAACCAGCCCACTATATAAGGGGGTGTTTAATCCTAGTGTTCATTGTGTAATGTTAATCAATACGGTAAACATTTATCGCTCCGCGAATGAAGTACTTAGCTCCATGGAAAAAAACAGAAAAACAAAGCGCGACGAAAAGATTGTTATTCATGGTAAGTACATTTTCATTTCTTTAGTTATGAATAAATATCGAAAATTAATTGAGAAAAACTCAGTTATTCATAATGATAGCATCCCAGATCTGAAACCATTTATCTTCGAGACCTTCAAGAAAATAAAATCTCATATAGATGATAATTATGCAACAAGCCACATGCCTCGCTTTTTCGAAAATCAAGGTAAAGTGAAAGAGGTTATGTCCCTATAATAAAAAAAATAATATAAAACTATTTACCTTAAGTGTTAAGCCCTCTCCAATAGAGGGCTTATTTTATCTCCATTAATGTAAGGATAATTGATTCGTAGGCACAATCTGGCGAGAATTAGGTAAGTTATTTCATTGGTATTATTTTCTACTATTATAAGTTATATAATAAAATTATCATTTAACATATTTTGATGAACACCAACATTTATTATAAGGTTAAGTTTGTGATTCAAATGCTCTTTCTTACTAAAAAACTTTATTATCTTTTTTATTAATTGGTCAGTAACTCCAATAGATTTTTATGGCGGCGCAACTGGCGAACGGCATCCTGAAGTCGTTTTAGATTTGTCAGCTTTGCCTTTGTACGACGGATTTCTGCTGAGATAAATCGGGGCGACGGGACAATTAGATCATTTGGTCTTGCAGTAAATGCAGGTATGGTTTGGATGATTTCTTCGGTCGTTTTTCCTGGCTTTGCATACCTAGCCGTATCAGTTGCAACAGGTTCGGTTTCAGGAAGAGACCATGTTACACCCTTCCCCTGCCCGTTCTTGACGACAACCCCATGACGCTCAAATGCCAGCATCACTGAGACCATTCCACGAGCGTTACGCTGAACTGCGCTAGCCAACGCCGCTGTGGTCATTGCGCTATTATCTCGGAGCAGTCGGCGGATCATATCAGCAGCAACAGGAGCCGGTTCCTCACCTTTCAGGCGTGGTGCATTATTCACTGGCGCGACAGCTCGCTGCTTTGCCTGTTCTTTTGCGGTACCGACTGACCAGGCTCCATCGAAGAAATCACATAAACCCTGCTCTTTCTGTTCGCGCAGCATGTTCAGCGCTTCCACAGGCTCGATATCAAGGCGCGCTGCAACCTCACGGTAAGTAGCTTTGCCCATTGCTTTCAGTGCGTCTAAAATAGTTTCCATAATTTTATCCTCAAAATTCACTTAACAGATCTCAGGTGGCTAACGTTTCCGCGATAGCTCTCCCAGTCAAAATTCACCCAAATGCCGTTATCCATGCGCAAGCGATCAATCACCCTTGCCCCCAGAGTCTCAACCAGCGCGTCGTAGTTAAGGTTGGTCAGAACCCCCACTGGTCGCATGGCCGCAAGCCGGCGATCGATAATCTGGTTCAATAAAACTTTCTCGCCGCGACTGTCCCGCTGAATGCCGACTTCATCAAGCACCAGCAAATCCACTTTGCAGAGGTCATCCAGCAGCGCGGCCTCAGACTGTCCTTCGTCATAGCAGGCACGGGCCCGCAGAGTAAGATCGGGCACAGTCACGATAAGAACCGTTCTTCCCTGCTTCAGCAGGTAATTGCCGATGGCCGCCGAAAGGTGGTTTTTACCGGTGCCGGGCTTCCCAGCAAAAACGAAACTGGCAAAGCCGATCCCAAAATTCTGTGCATAGCTTTTTGCCATACTCAACGCGTGACGCTGTTCGTCGCTGTTCACCTTGTAATTCGCAAAGCTGCAACTGCGGTGCAGATTTTGGATCCCGGACCGCCCGAAAATTTTCTCTGCCCGCACCTGTTGGTTAATTTTGTCCACTTCAGCGGCGCGCTTTTGCCCTTCCTCCCGTTGCCAGGCCATCAGCTCTGCGGCGCTTTTGAATTTTGGTTCAACACCTGCCGGAATCACACGGCGAAGGCGCTCGAGAACCGAACCTGCGTTTTGCATGCTTACCCCCTGAATCCTGGCGGAACGGAGTTGTCCGGACGGGAAATCTGGTTGATGTCCCGTCCACCAGCCTGATACTGCCCTGCCCCCGGTGAAGCTAAGCGGATAACCAGGTCATCCCATTTTTCGCGGAGTTTGGCCGGAGATTTAACCTGGCGCACCCAGAAGGTATTGCTTTGAACTCGCTTAAACATTTCGCAAATCTGTTTGTGAGTTCGACCATCAAGCGTTCGCATCAGTCGGACATCATTTGCCCAGGCCGTCCAGTTCGGCTCTTTTGGACGAACCACTTCGCCGTCATAGGTCGCGGCTTCCTCGTAAAGTTTCAGCACGCGCTTCCAGATCCATTCCGCACAGGTTAAATCTTCCTGGCTGCCCCACTGGCGTTTCGCTGAGCTACAAACCACAGCCTCCGGATGACGTTTCAAAAATTCAGCATTTGTCATTTTTCCGTCCGATAGCGAAGCGTCCGGACAAGAAGGATTTAAAGGTTCTTTGACTGGTTCAAAAGAGTTACTGATTCTGGGTGAATCTCCTTCACTACCCCCTGGTGAATGTGGTGCACCATCTGGTGAATCTCCTGCACTACCCCCTGGTGAATTTGCTTCACTACCCTGGTGAATCTCATTCACTAACTTCGCACTGGGGTTTGCACCGCTCAGGGTTAGCCGGTAGAAATTGCTGCCATTGCCTTTCGGTCCCGATCTTGTCTCTTTTCGCATCAGTCCAGACTCGCAAAGTGCGGCAACATGATTCATGACTGAACGACGGCTGATCTCGCACTGATCAGCTATATGCTGATAACTCGGCCAGCACTCGCCCTGGTCGCTGGCGTTATCAGCCAACTTGAGGAGAACCAGCTTGCGCAGCGGGTTTCCTACTTTGACCTTCATCGCCTGAACCATCAGTTCCATGCTCATAGAACACCTCGATACAACTGAACTAGACTGCGTTCGAACAAGTCGAAACAAGCTTCACTTTGACGCCGACCAGCTGCGCCAGCGCGTCGATGGCTTCCAGGGTCTCTCGCCGGATTATCGGTTGCGGCTTGCCGGTGAAGACCGCATTGGTGGCTTCGATACACTCTTTGTTAACCCTGGCCGCCCGGTAGTGCATGCAGTCCTTCTGCGCCAGTTCGTTATCAATGGCGGTACGGATGGCATAGCTCAGCGCTTCTGCCTGTTTCATGTAGTTAGGCGTATCGTTGCGGAAAGCACGTTGAATAATCTGCTTGTTGTTGTGCAAACGGCGCGCGTACTCGTCCGGATCCGATACGTCATCAAGTGACTGAAGCAGATCGCCAAAGTGATGCGGGGTTATCAGCTGCGTGACCGTCTTCCAGCCCTTTTCCTGCGCCCAGGACTCCAGCTCGCATGCCAGCTTTTTGATTTCCATCAGTCAGACTCCTTAGGGGCATTGAGGTTAATCTTGTGCTCATACAAAACTGAGTCGTACTTCAATGCACCGCCCGTTAATTTTTCCAGTCGAGCGGCGCGTCGTTCAGGTACTAACTCCCCCCACTCACTCACAGAGGATCGAGCGATGTTGAGAGCCCTCGCCACGTTGGCTTTTTTCCCAAAGTGTTTGATTACATCTTCGGTTTTCATTTTGTCCTCCTTGGTAAGTTTTCCTAACTTTATATGTTAAGGAAACAAGAGTCAATGCGCGTTAGGATTTCCGAACTATGAAAACGATCGGTCAGCGTATAAAAGAGCGGCGCTCTGCTTTGAAATATACCCAGCGCAGCCTAGGCAAACAGGCTGGGGTTGCTCATGTCACAATCTCTCAGTGGGAACGTGATGAAACCTCTCCAAGGGGCGATAATCTCTTCAAGTTAGCTGCGGCTCTTGGCGTTGAACCTGGCTGGATCATTAAAGGCGATGACGGATACGAACCAGCCCCAGCAGAATCGCATCGGATGCTTTCACCGCAACAGATTCAGCTTCTGGAACTGTTTGAAAAACTCCCCAACGCTGAGAAAGAACAACACATCATCAATTTGCGGGACAAGGTCAAAGACTACGATGAAACGTTCAACGACCTGATAAAAACCAAAAGCAAAGAAGAAATCCTGCAGATCCTCAAAAACCTCGATATCAAATAATTTTTCTTCACGCCAGGCCGCTTCAATAGCGGCCTTTTTATGTTTTTCACGATCCTGTTGTTAGGTTTTGCGAAATTCACCCTTGACGTTTTGTTAGGTTTAAATAACAATCTGCGTTATCAAAACTTAACAGCAGTAATCAGTAAACGTTCCGCCTACCCGGCGATAAGGGTGATTAGCCAAGCAAAGCAGCAAACAGGGGTTCGAGATGGAAAAAGCATACGAAGAGTATTTCAACAGTCTGGCGGAGGGTGAAGAAGCACTGAGCTTTTCCGAGTTCGTCCAGGCAGTTTCTTGAATGTGGCGTAAGCCAAAGGCTTGAAGGCGGTTTTCTCAGGTTGCGCGCTAAAGCATAGCGGGGAGAACCTGGGGCGGAGAGCAAACCCCGCGTTGCAGGACTTGAAATACCTGCACAGACCAATAAGCCGACTGGCAGCGAAACTGCCCTTTACATCTGCCCTGGCGAGGAGGCGCCGCCAGACCAGGGCAGATGAATCGTCCACAACATGGAGGCGCATTCCACTCTTTCACTAATGGGGATTGGTTTGTTAGCTGGCGGAGTGTGCTTCCAGTTGTGGGCAATCGAAATTGTGGATGGCTGTTAATAACCTTATAGGGGATTCATTATGACAGACTTTAATCGTCAACCATCACGGCAACAGGCAGTCCGCCTTAACTGGTTTGAAATAAAACTTCGAAAACTTTGTTATTTGCTTGCTCAAAAAGGCAACCCTAAATTCTGAAGGTTAATAGCGTCGATAAAACGCAATAACCTGACTGTCATTTAATTATACACGATTAAAAACCATGCCTTAAACGGCAGGAATTCTCTCAACCTAAAACAAGGTGTCTGAAATGAAATTAGAAGTAACAACCATTGAAATGGGTCTTGCAATAGTAAACAAAGAAATTGCGACATTTAATATTAACGGGATTATTTCTGGCGTGGTTCATCTACCATCCTCTGGCCCTGTAACCGTTGTACTTGATGGTGGCTATGTGCTGGGCGAGTTTCATTGTCCAGTATGCGCTGTTAAGCACATTAGCTTGCTGTCTGTGAACTTCACAGAAGCACAGAACGCCTGCGGCATGTCCTATTACGATTACAAACGCCAACTACTTAACTGATATGGATGACATCATTTGTCATTGCGCCGTTTGCTGCCGCGAATATAAAAAATCGGAAATGCACGAAAGGAAAACAGACATATACCCCTTCAAGCGCACGATTTATTTATGTGAGCAATGCAATGAAAAAAGAGAAAGGCGTAACGCGTTAAAAAAGGTTAAGCGTGTTATTCGTAAACCATATCGCTAAACATCACACACCAAAAAATTAATAGAGGTAATTATGTCTGTTGAATTAAAGGTTTTCGGCGGTGCTTATTTTCCAAAAGATAAAGCCTTGAAAAAACACCCGGACTTAAAGCCGCTTGCTACAGCAGTAAATTCGGCTACAAAAGCCATTGCTGAAGCTGTTATTTTCGGCAAGCTGGCGGCTGAACATCCTGAACATATAGATGATTATTTTAAGGTGAAAATTTGGGAGCACCACGAAGACCTTCCATGTCCTGAGCTTGATGTGTTTAGCGCTGATTTCTTTGGTGAGCACGTTGTCTGGAATACCAATCGAGGTGAACCAGCTGCTGCGCCACAACCAGAAATCGATAATAACGAAACCGTGCACGCGGCGGGTATGAAGATTGTACGCAACCTTGACCAGGACTCCCGCGCGGCATGCCTCGCCCTCTTCGGCGCAGTGGAGGAGATCACCGATTCGCAATTCGGTCAGGTAGTCGATTTAAATAACGACGACGATGGCAGCTTCCAACGAGAACTGGCCCAGGCTTTTGTGAAGGAACCTCGCGTGTTTGCCCTGAGCGGTGAGCGGCAGGAAGAACTACTGGCGTGGATTCGCAAAACTATGAAGGTCTCAACTCAGTGGCCTGATATCAAAAAAGGTATCACTAAATGGATCGACACTCCGGCAGCAAAGCGTGAGCCTGTTGCTACCGACATCAAACCGGACACAGAAGCCAGCCTGGGCGGTAATACCCCTACCGATCGCAGTCCTGATCTGGTGCATAATCTCGCAACTCTCCGCCTGGAAACCGCACTGGGCATTCTCTCGGCCGCGATGGATTTTGATATTTATGCCATTCCATCCGAAATTATCCGCCGCGCCAAAGAGATGGAAAGCGAGGGAAGAGATCCGCGCTTTTCTGCCTGGTGGAATAAATTACGCGGCACTCCGGGCATCCTGGACTTCTCCCGCGCCTCCATTATCGCGCAGATTAAAACCGCTCCGGAAGACCTTTACCTGAAGCCGGTCGATCTGCGTGCATATATTAACCGCAATCTGGTTGAATCGAATCATGCGAAACCGGATCAGAAAACAATCGATATCGCATGCGGCAATATCAAGCTGGAGACTGAAAATGATGAAACCAAACCGTCTGTACCGGGCGAAACTCTTCCACCAGCAGTTTGCCCTGGCAAAGCTGCGCAACTCGACAAAGAACTCAGCGAGGCATTCGCTCCGAACACGACTCCTGAAAAGCAAGCCGGCGGTCAGCCGCGTGTCGAGAACCTGGGTGGAGGAGTCTTCTCAGTCGATGCTCTAATAAATACCCCCTCCTCAAATGAAGTCGAAAAACAGGAAGTGCCTCCAGCTCAAGACGTTCGCGAAGCACCAGACGAACGCGAATTTTCGATTTTGCACGCACTAAATGATCTGATTTCTGGCCGCACCAATATCATGGGGAAAGAAGAGGCTGAGGGCGTGGTGGCATGCACAGGTCACCTCGTTTCCGATGTTATCCCGCTACTGATGGAAGATATCACCACCACTGAATATTGCCTGTCTCCTGTGTTTACCAACGAGGAGATCCACGATGTGGCAACAACCATGCTGGATAGCTGGTCCGACGATATTCGCGTTCGTCAGAAAATAGCTCTTGATGCGATCGTGGAATACCGCCGCCCCGAACCACCAAAATCGGTATTGCTCGATACACCAGCTGTAACAGCAAAACCTCAAAAGGCAGCTGATCCTGACCGTGAGGAACCAGATCTGTCGGCGGCATCCTCATACCTGCAACAGCTAACGATCTCCGCACTGCAGGGCTTATGTTCCAACCCGGCTTATTGCAATCAGTATGAGGAATTACCGGCTATGGCCGCCGGACTTGCCCGTAGCGTTATCAACCATCAGGAAGGCTCCTGTGCGTCTGATTAACCTTAGCAAGGGAGACAGTATCGGCGGTCCAGCATGCGCCGCCGCGCTCAAATGCCATTTTGAGAAATATGGCGCGCATGGTCGCAGCGACAAGCAGACTTTTTACACCATCAAGTTCCAACGGAGAAAAATTACGGTTGAGGTTGTTAACCGCCCCCGTAGTTACGTGGCCACGGCAATGACAGGTGCCAGGCATCTCCGGTGCCTCCCTGGCCTTGGTCGGTGATTTTTGACAATCAATATACTATCTGCCGCTGCGATATCGTGGCGGCGTCATGGAGTTAAGCATGGCGCAAATCATTTTTGATGAAGAGTGGATGGTGGCGGGAAAGCTAACTGAAAAAACGGGGCTGGATGACAGGCAAATAAAAGCTTATCGCCTCGGATGCTGGATTGAAGGGGTTCATTTTAAGCGAGTACCCGCGGTACCCGGCGGAGAAAGCAAACGCGCTTTGGTCTGGTACAACTTCCCGCTGATTAATAGATTTATTCAGGAAGCATGATGAAATTTCCAACCGGCGTTGAACTTCATAACGGAAAAATAAGGATCACGTTTACCTATCGCGGCATTCGCTGCCGCGAAGTTCTCCGTGGCTGGGTGGTTAACAGCAGCAACATCAAGAAGGCTGGAAACCTTCGCGCCGTCATCGTGAGTGAGATACAGTTCGGCCAGTTCGACTACGCGGCGCGCTTCCCTGAATCGAAGGCTCTTAAAAAATTCTCATCAACTAAGCGGATCACGACGTTTAAAGAGCTGAGCGATTTTTTCATTGATACAAAAGCGCTGGAGGTGTCAGGGGCAACACTGCACTCTCTCACATCTGCAGTTAATACCCTGAAGCGTGTTGTGGGAGAAAATACTCCCCTTGCTGATATTCAGCACGCCGACATCCTGAATTACCGTAAAGAGCTGCTGACCGGCAGCGTATTAAACCCATCAATGCCTAATCTGGTTAAAAAGGGACGCGCGCCCTCAACAGTCAATAAACAGATGGCGGTTTTATCAGAAATGCTGAAGCTTGCGAATCGAAGTCAGTTTATATTACACGCTCCTTATGAGGGCGTGTCCAGGCTCAAGCTATCTAAGGCAGACCCCGATCCGCTTCTACTTCATGAGTACCAGGCACTGATTGCCGCCCTTCCCCGAAAACTGGCTTTGATCATCATTGTAGCCGTCCATACGGGAATGAGGCCCGGCGAGATTTGTGCTCTGGCGTGGGAGGATATCGATCTGAGGAAAGGTGAGATTCACGTATCAAGAAGCCTGACGAACAAGCGGGTGTTTGTGCCGCCAAAAACAGATGCAGGCATCAGAACGATTACACTGCTTAAGCCTGCTCATGATGCGCTGCTCGAGCAGTTCGAAATCACCGGCAATAACCCAAGACAGCAGATCGTTTTCCATCACCGTGAAATTGGCAAAACCGAGCCGCAAAATCTGCGTTTTGTATTTACTCCTGAAAAGAAATCGTCAGTGAATGAGAGCTTTTTTTCCAAAAATTCGATTTCGTATGGATGGAAACGGGGAACTAAACTTTCTGGAATACGTGAGAGAAACCCTTATCAGTCCCGCCATACATACGCCTGCTGGACGCTTATGGCCGGTGCTAACCCTTCCTTTATCGCCAGCCAGATGGGCCATGAGGACGCGCGTATGGTGTATGAGGTTTACTCGAAGTGGATCGGCGATATGAACCAGGATCAGGTCAACATGCTGAACAATCAGATGCCGACAGCTATGCCCCCAGGACGCCCCCAAGGTATTGGGAACATTAAAAAAGTCATTTAATTTCATGACGCTGGTTTCAAACTACATAATCAGCGTTAAACTATTCATACCATTTATAAAGGGAGAAATGATGATGCGCGTACTGGTTGTTGAGGATAACGCATTGCTACGTCATCACCTGAAAGTTCAACTTCAGGAGATGGGTCATCAGGTGGACGATGCTGAAGACGCAAAAGAGGCCGATTATTATCTCAATGAACACCTGCCGGACATCGCCATTGTCGATTTAGGGCTGCCGGATGAAGACGGATTATCTCTTATCCGCCGCTGGCGTAGCCATGACGTTTCCCTGCCGGTACTGGTGCTGACTGCTCGCGAAGGCTGGCAGGACAAGGTTGAAGTGTTGAGCGCAGGCGCAGATGACTACGTGACCAAACCCTTCCATATTGAAGAAGTCGCCGCGCGTATGCAGGCGCTGCTGCGCCGCAACAGCGGGCTGGCGTCACAGGTGATCTCTCTGCCGCCGTTCCAGGTGGATCTCTCCCGCCGCGAATTTTCAATAAATGATGAAGTAATCAAGCTGACCGCATTCGAATACACCATCATGGAAACGCTGATCCGTAACAACGGTAAAGTGGTGAGCAAAGATTCCCTGATGCTTCAGCTTTATCCGGATGCCGAACTGCGCGAAAGCCACACCATTGACGTGCTGATGGGCCGCCTGCGCAAAAAAATTCAGGCACAGTACCCGCACGACGTGATTACCACCGTGCGTGGTCAGGGCTACCTGTTCGAATTACGCTAAATGAAAGGGATTTTGCGCCATATCTTACCCCTTTCACTGCGGGTTCGCTTTCTGCTGGCAACCGCCGCCGTCGTGCTCGTGCTGTCCCTCTCTTACGGAATGGTGGCGTTGGTCGGGTACAGCGTAAGCTTCGATAAAACCACCTTCCGCCTGCTTCGCGGCGAAAGTAATCTGTTCTATACCCTGGCGAAATGGGAGAACAACCAAATCACCGTCGAGATGCCGGAAAACCTGAACCAGCAGAGCCCAACGCTGGCACTCATTTACGATGAAAAAGGAAAATTGCTGTGGGCGCAGCGCGACGTCCCCTGGCTGAAAAAGCGCATCCGTCCGGAATGGCTTAAAACCAATGGTTTTCACGAAATAGAAGCCGACCTCAACTCTACCAGCATCCTGCTGCGTGACGATCGGGCGTTACAGAACAAGCTCAATGAGATCCGCGCTGAAGATGACGACACGGAGATGACCCACTCGGTGGCCATCAACCTGTATCCCGCCACTCTGAACATGCCGCAGCTGACCATTGTAGTGATCGATACGATACCGGTTGAGCTAAAACGTTCGTATATGGTCTGGAACTGGTTCGTGTACGTTCTGGCTGCCAACCTGCTGCTGGTGATCCCTCTCCTGTGGGTTGCTGCGTGGTGGAGCCTCCGCCCGATTGAATCCCTTGCCAAAGAGGTGCGCGAGCTGGAGGAACATCACCGCGAGAAGCTTAACCCTGAAACTACGCGCGAACTGACCAGCCTGGTGCGCAACCTCAACCGCCTGCTGAAAAGCGAACGTGAACGTTACGACAAGTATCGCACGACGCTCACCGATCTTACGCACAGCCTGAAAACCCCGCTGGCAGTGATGCAAAGTACACTGCGTTCAATGCGCAGTTCTAAAATGAGCGTGGATGACGCCGAGCCGGTAATGCTGGAGCAAATCAGCCGTATTTCACAGCAGATTGGTTATTACCTGCACCGCGCGAGCATGCGTTCCGGAAGCGCCTTATTGAGCCGTGAACTGCACCCGGTAGCCCCGCTGCTGGATAACCTCACCTCTGCGCTGAACAAGGTTTACCAGCGTAAAGGGGTAAACATCAGTCTGGATATCTCACCGGAAATAAGCTTTGTTGGCGAGAAGAATGACTTTATGGAAGTGATGGGAAATCTGCTCGATAACGCCTGCAAATATTGTCTGGAGTTTGTCGAGGTGTCCGCGCGCGTAACGGATAACGAACTGCATATTATCGTTGAGGATGATGGTCCTGGCATTCCCCATAATAAACGCGAAGTGGTATTCGATCGCGGTCAGCGCGCCGATACGCTGCGCCCGGGCCAGGGTGTCGGATTATCCGTCGCCCGGGAAATTGTCGATCAGTACGAGGGCAAGATTGAAACCGGCGAAAGTTTGCTGGGCGGTGCCCGTATGGAAGTCATTTTTGGCCGCCAACAGCCCGTATTGAACGATAGTTAACCCGAAATGTGAAAAATACGCGGATCTCGCAGCCAGGGGTCGGTGCTTCCGTTATAATCCGTCTCAGTAAGAGCCTGCGGAATACAAAAATATGGATTATCAATTAACGCTTAACTGGCCCGAATTTATTGAACGTTACTGGCAAAAACGCCCGGTCGTTCTTAAACGCGGGATCAGCAATTTTATCGACCCTATTTCTCCTGACGAACTCGCTGGTCTGGCGATGGAAAACGAGGTAGACAGCCGTCTGGTGAGCCATCAGGACGGGAAATGGCAGGTCAGCCACGGTCCCTTTGAAAGCTACGATCACCTGGGCGAAAGCAACTGGTCTTTACTGGTGCAGGCGGTCAACAACTGGCACGAACCCACCGCAGCCTTGATGCGTCCCTTCCGCGCCCTCCCAGACTGGCGAATGGACGATCTGATGATCTCCTTCTCTGTTCCCGGTGGCGGCGTGGGTCCGCATCTTGATCAGTACGACGTGTTTATCATTCAGGGTACCGGTCGCCGTCGCTGGCGAGTGGGCGAAAAAGTGCCAATGAAGCAGCACTGCCCGCACCCGGATCTGCTTCAGGTTGATCCGTTTGAAGGGATCATTGATGAAGAGCTGGAGCCAGGCGACATTCTGTATATCCCGCCAGGCTTCCCGCATGAAGGTTATTCCCTGGAAAACTCGCTAAACTATTCGGTTGGTTTCCGCGCGCCAAGCGGCCGCGAGATGATCAGCGGATTCGCTGACTATGTTTTACAGCGCGAGCTGGGCAGCCATCGTTACAGCGATCCGGATGTTCCGGCGCGTGAGCACCCGGCCGATATTCTGCCAGAGGAGCTGGATAAGCTGCGCGGTATGATGCTGGATCTGATCAACGAACCGGAGCACTTCAGACAGTGGTTTGGCGAGTTTATCAGCCAGTCGCGTCACGAACTGGACGTCGCACCGCCAGAGCCGCCGTATCAGGCAGATGAAATTTATGATGCCCTCCAGCAGGGCGATAAGCTGGTTCGTCTGGGCGGATTACGTGTATTGCGCATTGGCGAAGAGGTATTTGTCAACGGCGAGCGCCTGGACTCTCCACACCGTCCGGCACTGGAAGCGATTGCCAGCCATATGGTGCTGTCTGCGGATACCTTTGGCGACGCGCTGGACGATCCCTCCTTCCTCGCCATGCTGGCCGCGCTGGTTAACAGCGGGTACTGGTTTTTTGAGGACTGAGTCATGATGTTTGCCGGGTGGCGGCTACGCCTTACCCGGCCTACAAAAGCCGTTCCCGTAGGCCCGGTAAGCGATGCGCCACCGGGCTTTTTTTACTTCCGCTCCCCCGCCGCAAAATCCTCAATCTCACCCGCCCAGTCTGCCGGATATAACCCCTCCCGCACGTCCCGATGAAACGTTGAATAGGGCCAGTCGACGACTTTCCCGACATAGCCATGCTTCAGCGGATTGATGTAGACGTAATCCATATGCCGCCGGTAATCCTGTTCATTGCGAATGGTGTGTTCCCAGAAACGCGGTTGCCAGACGTGGCGCATCTCAATGTTGCGGCTAAACATTTTTTTGATGTCGCGCCAGCGCGCTGAAAAGTCACTGTCCCCTTCCGGTAAGGTCCAGATACAGTGCATATGTTCAGGCAGGATAACCCAGGCGTTAATGGTGAAGGGCTTCGCATGCTTAACCGTGGCGGTAGCGGAACGCAGGCTGTCGATGTGGCGGGTAAGTAAATCGCTCTGGCGGTTTTGCAGATTGACGGTGAAAAACCAGGTCCCACCGGGGATGTAGTGGCGGCGGTAGTTTGACATTTGAACTCCCTGTTCATGTGCCGGGTGGCGGCTACGCCTTACCCGGCCTACAAAAGCCTTTACTGTAGGCCCGGTAAGCGCAGCGCCACCGGGCATTTTCTTACCGCTTCGCGGTTAACTCTGCTATCCGCACAATCACCTGCACCGCTTTTTCCATCCCTTCCAGCGTCACGAACTCATGCTTGCCGTGGTAGTTATATCCACCGGTAAACAGGTTCGGGCACGGCAGGCCCATAAATGACAGCTGCGAACCATCGGTTCCACCACGGATCGGTTTCATCACCGGCTCGATATCACAATCGCGCATCGCCTGTTGGGCGATATCAAGAATGTGCGGATGCTCCATCACCTTCTCGCGCATATTGTAATAGCTGTCTTCGATGATGAGCTCAATATAGCAATCCGGGTGCAGCCCCTTGCCGACCTTTTTCGCGATCTCCATCATCTTACGCTTGCGCGCTTCAAAGGCTTTGCGGTCAAAATCGCGGACGATATAGTGCATCTGCGCGCTGTCCACGTTCCCCTTGATGCTGGTCAGATGATAAAAACCCTCATACCCTTCCGTCATCTCCGGGCTCTCTTCGGCAGGAACTTCCGCATGAATACGCGCAGCCAGCGACAGCGCATTCACCATCACCCCTTTCGCAGAGCCCGGGTGCACGTTATTCCCGACGATTTTGATCGTCACCGATGCCGCGTTAAAGTTTTCATACTCAAGTTCACCCACGCCGCCACCGTCGACGGTGTAGGCCCACTGAGCGTTAAACGCCTCGACGTCAAAATGTTTCGCGCCTTTTCCTACCTCTTCATCCGGCGTGAAGGCCACGCGGATATCGCCATGTGGGATATTTTTGCCCTTCAGCACCGCCAGCGCCGTCATGATCTCGGCGATACCCGCTTTGTCATCGGCCCCCAGCAAGGTTTTGCCGTCGGTGGTGATTAACGTCTGCCCCAGCAGCTGATGCAGTACCGGGAACATCACCGGCGACAGCACTTCGTCGCCAATGCCCAGCGCAATATCTCCGCCGCGGTAGTTTTCAACAATCTGCGGATTAACGTGTTTACCGCTAAAATCAGGTGAGGTATCGACATGAGAAATAAAGCCAATCGCCGGGATATCTCCCTCAACGTTGGCCGGCAGCGTTCCCATCACGGTCCCCTTTTCACTGAGCGTGACATCAACCAGCCCCATGGCCTCCAGCTGCTCTTTCAGCAGATTTAGCAGCTTCCACTGGCCTTCGGTGCTTGGCACCTGTCGGACCCCCGGCTTAGATTGGGTATCCAGCGAAACGTAATGTAAGAAACGCTCAAGTAGTTTATCCATGCAGTCACCCTCACTTTTTGTGACAACATTATCATTAAGCAGCAAAACGCAAATATTGCGTCAGGTCACTTTTATCCCGCAAACGAGAACTTTTTACGTTTATATCGTTCTGCGTTAATAAATGTAGCTTATGAATAAGTGAGAAGGATTGGCGATTCAATGGGTTTGCCGTAGAATGTCCGCCCTCATTACGAGTCACCAAGGTGGTTACACACAAACCCCGCTTCAGTCTGCTGCCTGAGGCGTCTATATGGGACAGCGCGAAAATTGAATACACAACCCCGTTCCCTTTCACCGCTGGTGCAACTGGAACGAATTCGTAAAAGTTTCGATGGCAAAGATGTCATTTCCGATCTTAATCTGACCATCAATGACGGTGAGTTTCTCACGCTGCTTGGCCCCTCCGGCTGCGGCAAAACCACCGTCCTGCGCCTTATTGCCGGGCTGGAAAGCGTCGATAACGGCCATATCCATCTTGAGAACCAGGACATTACCCAGGTCCCTGCCGAAGATCGCCACGTCAATACCGTCTTTCAGAGCTATGCCCTGTTCCCGCACATGACCGTGTTTGAGAACGTGGCGTTTGGCCTGCGGATGCAAAAAACACCCGCCAGCGAGATCCCGCCGCGCGTTACCGAAGCCCTGCGCATGGTGCAGCTGGAGGCATTCGCCCAGCGCAAGCCGCATCAACTTTCTGGTGGTCAGCAGCAGCGTGTGGCTATTGCCCGCGCCGTGGTCAACAAACCACGCCTGCTCCTGCTGGATGAATCCCTCTCCGCGCTGGACTACAAGCTGCGCAAGCAGATGCAGAACGAGCTGAAAGCGCTTCAGCGTAAGCTCGGCATCACGTTCGTGTTTGTCACTCACGATCAGGAAGAAGCCCTGACTATGTCAGACCGTATCGTGGTGATGCGTGAGGGCAAGATTGAGCAGGACGGCACACCGCGTGAAATTTACGAGGAGCCGAAAAACCTGTTCGTCGCCAGCTTCATTGGCGAAATCAATATTTTCAACGCCACGGTGATTGAGCGTCTGGACGAGCAGCGCGTGCGCGCCAACGTGGAAGGCCGCGAATGCAACATCACGGTGAACTTTGCCGTGGAAAAGGGACAAAGGCTCAACGTTCTGCTGCGCCCGGAAGATCTTCGCGTCGATGAGATCCACGACACGGCTGACGCCGAAGGTCTGATCGGTTACGTTCGCGAAAGAAACTACAAAGGGATGACCCTCGAATCCGTTGTGGAACTGGAAAACGGCAAAATGGTGATGGTTAGTGAGTTCTTCAACGAGGACGATCCGGACTTCGACCACTCGCTGGATCAGAAGATGGTCATCAACTGGGTAGAAAGCTGGGAGGTTGTACTGGCTGATGAAGAACACAAGTAAGTTCCAGAATGTGGTGATTGCCACGATCGTCGGTTGGCTTGTGTTGTTTGTCTTTCTTCCCAACCTGATGATCATCGTAACCAGCTTCCTGACCCGCGACGACGCGAACTTCGTCGCGATGGTCTTTACGCTGGACAACTACGCACGCCTGCTCGATCCGCTCTACTTTGACGTGCTGCTGCACTCGCTCAATATGGCGCTGATTGCCACCGTTGCCTGTCTGGTGCTGGGGTATCCGTTCGCGTGGTTCCTGGCTCGCCTGCCGCAAAAAGTGCGTCCGCTGCTGCTGTTTTTACTGATTGTGCCATTCTGGACCAACTCGTTAATCCGCATATATGGGCTGAAAATCTTCCTCAGCACCAAAGGTTATCTTAACGAGTTTCTGCTGTGGCTTGGGGTTATTGATACGCCGATCCGCATTATGTTCACTCCGAGCGCGGTGATCGTCGGCCTGGTCTATATCCTGCTGCCGTTTATGGTGATGCCGCTTTACTCAAGTATTGAAAAGCTTGATAAACCACTTCTGGAAGCCGCGAGAGACCTGGGGGCCAGCAAGCTGCAAACCTTTATCCGCATCATTATCCCGCTGACCATGCCGGGCATTATTGCCGGATGTCTGCTGGTCATGTTGCCTGCGATGGGCCTGTTCTACGTGTCGGATCTGATGGGCGGGGCGAAAAACCTGCTGATCGGCAACGTGATCAAGAGCCAGTTCCTGAACATCCGCGACTGGCCGTTCGGCTCGGCCACCAGCATTACGCTGACGGTGGTAATGGGGCTGATGCTGCTGGTTTACTGGCGTGCCTCACGCCTGCTGAACAAGAAGGTGGAGCTGGAATGATCGGTCGACTGCTTCGCGGCGGTTTTATGACCGTCATTTATGCCTATCTCTATATTCCAATAATCATTTTGATCGTGAACTCCTTTAACAGTTCACGCTTCGGGATCAACTGGCAAGGGTTTACCACCAAATGGTATGGCCTGCTGATGAACAATGACAGTCTGCTACAGGCCGCTCAGCACTCGCTGACGATGGCGGTATTCTCTGCCACCTTCGCGACGCTGATTGGCTCGCTGACCGCCGTGGCGCTGTACCGCTACCGTTTTCGCGGTAAGCCGTTCGTCAGCGGTATGCTGTTTGTGGTGATGATGTCCCCGGACATCGTGATGGCCATTTCACTGCTGGTGCTGTTTATGCTGCTGGGCGTCCAGCTCGGTTTCTGGTCGCTGCTGTTTTCGCATATCACCTTCTGCCTGCCGTTTGTGGTGGTAACCGTCTACGCGCGACTGAAAGGGTTCGACGTACGCATGCTGGAAGCGGCGAAGGATCTGGGAGCCAGCGAGATGACCATTCTGCGCAAAATCATCCTGCCGCTGGCGATGCCTGCCGTGGCAGCCGGATGGCTGCTCAGCTTTACCCTGTCGATGGACGACGTGGTCGTGTCCTCCTTCGTCACCGGGCCGAGCTACGAAATTCTGCCGTTGAAGATCTACTCAATGGTGAAAGTCGGTGTTTCACCCGAAGTGAACGCGCTGGCGACTATTCTGTTGGTGTTATCGCTGGTTCTGGTGATTGCCAGCCAGGTTATTGCTCGTGATAAAACAAAATCTCAGGGGACAATGAAATGAAAAAAATGCTTGCCGCTGCGGCACTGGTGCTCGGAATGGGTGCCGCGCATGCTGATGACAGCAAAACGCTCTATTTCTACAACTGGACCGAGTATGTGCCGCCGGGCCTGCTGGAGCAGTTCACCAAAGAGACGGGCATCAAGGTGATCTATTCGACCTACGAGTCGAATGAAACCATGTACGCCAAGCTCAAAACCTATAAAGATGGCGCGTATGACCTGGTGGTGCCGTCGACCTATTTCGTCGACAAGATGCGCAAAGAAGGCATGATCCAGAAGATCGATAAAACGAAGCTAACCAATTTTTCAAACCTCGATCCTGAGATGCTAAACAAGCCATTCGACCCGAACAACGATTATTCCATTCCGTACATCTGGGGCGCGACGGCAATTGGCGTCAACAGGGATGCAGTTGATCCAAAAACGGTTTCATCCTGGGCTGACCTGTGGAAGCCGGAATACAAAAGCAGCCTGCTGTTAACCGATGATGCGCGCGAAGTGTTCCAGATTGCGCTGCGTAAACTCGGCTACTCCGGCAACACCACCGATCCGAAAGAGATCGAAGCGGCGTATAACGAACTGAAAAAGCTGATGCCAAACGTGGCGGCGTTCAACTCGGATAACCCGGCTAACCCGTATATGGAAGGTGAAGTGAATCTGGGGATGGTCTGGAACGGCTCTGCGTTTGTGGCGCGTCAGGCCGGTACGCCGCTGGAGGTGGTCTGGCCGAAAGAGGGCGGCATCTTCTGGATGGACAGCCTCGCGATCCCGGCTAATGCGAAAAACGTCGATGGCGCCCTGAAGCTGATTAACTTCCTGCTGCGCCCGGATGTGGCAAAACAGGTGGCGGAAACTATTGGTTACCCGACACCAAACCTGGCCGCGCGGAAGCTGTTAAGTCCTGAAGTGGCGAATGATAAATCGCTTTATCCGGACGCTGAAACCATCAGCAAAGGGGAATGGCAGAACGACGTCGGTGACGCGAGCCGCCTGTATGAAGAGTATTATCAGAAGCTAAAAGCAGGCCGTTAATGCACAACGGGCGACGCAAGGTCGCCCGTTACCCTTACAGCCCCTTCAGGAGTTTATCCACAAAGGCTGGCACCACCTCGCTGGCCAGACCGTAATGCTTCTCTTCAAACTCACTCCCGACCTGGCTTGGCTCAAGATTAAGCTCCACCGTATGGGCACCTTGCAGTCGCGCTTCGTGAACAAACCCCGCCGCCGGATAGACATGTCCTGAGGTACCAATGGCGATAAAGACGTCCGCCATTGCCAGGGCACTGTAGATCTCATCCATTCCCAGCGGCATTTCGCCAAACCAGACCACATGGGGACGCAGACGCGAAGGGAACTGACAGCAGTGGCAGCGGTCTTCGTCCAGCACGTCCTCTTTCCACTCCAGCACCTGCCCACTCCATGCGCACCGCACCTTGAGCAGTTCGCCGTGCATGTGAATGATGTTGTGGTTTCCGGCTCTTTCGTGAAGATTGTCGATGTTTTGCGTCACCAGCAGAAAACGATCCCCCAGCGCCTCCTCCAGCTTTGCCAGCGCCAGGTGCGCCGCGTTTGGCGCAATCTCCGGCTGCTGAAGCTGGCGACGACGGGCGTTGTAAAACGCCTGAACCAGCGCCGGATCGCGGGCGAAACCTTCCGGCGTCGCCACATCTTCTACTCGGTGTTCTTCCCACAGCCCGTCCGCCGCGCGGAAGGTCTGAATACCGGATTCGGCGGAGATCCCCGCCCCGGTCAACACCACCACTCTGGGTTTATCCATCGCTTCTGGCATCATCCTGTCTCTGAAAAAGATCCGCTGACGCAGGCGTTCACGTAAGCGGCGTTTATTTTTGCGAAAACGGCTGAGTCGACCCTGGCGACGCGACAGCATAGTAACCTCGTAAACTAATCGGTGAGATGAAGGAATGCGGCTCCGCGCATGCCTCCTGCGTCCCCGTGTCGCGCACGCTCAATGCGCGGCACGCGGGCGACCGGCAATAAATGTCGGGGCAAACGCCCGGACAGCTGTTCCGTAATCGCAGTGAAATTTGACAGCCCTCCCCCGATCACCAGCAGATCCGGGTCGACGATGGTCAGGATATTCCCCAGACACACCGCCAGCAAATCAAGATAGCGCTCAACGTGCTCACGCGCCTGCGCGTCTCTTTGCTCCCACAGCGTAATGATTTGAGGGGCCTCAAGTTTCTGATGATAGAAGTGTTCATAAAGCCATGCAAACCCGCGCCCTGAAAGGTAACTCTCAATGCAGCCGTGCTGACCACAGCCGCAGCGGGTAAGCGGGAAATCACGACCAACGACGTCCAGCGCATCCACTGGCAGACGGATATGACCAAATTCTCCGGTAATGTAGCTGCGCCCGGTAATGGGCTTACCGTTAATGACAATCCCGCCACCGACGCCCGTTCCGAGGATCAGCCCCATCACCAACGGATAGCGACGAAACTCGTCGTCCCAGGCCTCTGAGAGAGCAAAACAGTTGGCATCGTTGTCTAAGCGCACGTCGCGCTCAAGGAGAACAGAAAGATCGGCACGCAGCGGTTTGCCGCTGGCAGCAGGAACGTTGGCGGCATACAGCGTGCCGTCGTCGGTTTCGGGCATACCCGGTATACCAATGCCGACGCTGCCTTTGACGCCAAAGCGTTCATCCGCCTGCGCCACCAGCGCGGCAATGGCGGTTAAAAATTCATCGTAGCTATCGCGCGGCGTAGGCACGCGGGTTTCCCATTGTAGCTTAAGGTCTTTATCGAACACGCCGAGCGCAATCTTGGTGCCGCCAATATCAAATCCGTAATACATGATGCATTCCTCTGTTTGATTCAGCGGCCAAAAGACCGCTAAACCATGACGAAATTACTGGCCACTTAATACCCTCGCCGGATCAATTCGGCTTGCGCGACGCGCCGGATACCAGCTTGCCAGCAGACTCAGTAAAAGTGCTGTAACCAGCACATAAATGACGTCCAGCCAGTGCAGTTCAGACGGCAGGAAGTCAATAAAATAGATATCGCCTGACAGGAATTGATGGCCGATAAGCGCCTCAATCCCGTTGATAATCGGCGTCAGCTGAAGAGACACCACCACGCCGATGACCGCGCCGCAGAGGCTACCAAACAGCCCCGCCAGCAAACCGTACCAGACGAAGATGGCGCGAATAAGACCGTCTTTCGCCCCTAAGGTACGCAGCACGGCAATGTCGCCGCTCTTGTCCTTAACGGCCATGACCAGCGTAGAGACGATATTAAAGCACGCCACGCCAATCACCAGCACCATCGCCAGATACATAATCGCGCGGATCATCTGGATATCACGGTACATATACCCGTAAGTGCCGATCCAGCTTTTGATGTAGACATAGTTATTGGTCACGCTGCCAGCGTCACGCACCAGTGTATTGGCGTTGAAAACGTCGTTAACCTTAATGGCAATGCCCGTCACGCTGTCGCTCATATCCAGATACTGGCGCGCATCTTCCAGCGGCACCATCGCGAAGCTGTGATCGAGCTGGCCGCTCAGTTGCAAAATACCGGTGACGTGCAGACGCACGCGCTTAGGTTGCTGCAATTTGTGATCAGCGCTGGCGTTCGGGATCATGATCGAGACCCAGTCGCCCTGCTTCACCTTCAGTGCATCGGCAACGCCTTTGCCCATGATGATCTGCTGTTCGCCAGCCTTAAAGTTTGCCCATGCACCATTTTGCACATAGCGAGGCAGCGCGCTCAGACGCTCCTCCTGACGTGGGTTCACCCCTTTCACCTGAATGGCGCGCAGGTTTACCCCGCTCTCTACCAGCCCGGTAAAGTTGATGTAAGGTGCAGCCGCCGCAATGCCGGGTACCTTTTCCACTTTGTTCAGGGCATCACGCCAGTTGGACCACGGCTGGTTAACCGGCTCGATTTCACCGTGGGGTACAACGGCCAGAATGCGGTTATTCAGTTCGCGCTCAAAGCCATTCATGGCGCTTAAGCCCACGATTAGAACCGCCACGCCCAGGGCGATACCGATGGTGGAGATCACGGAGATAAGGGAAACCATCCCGCTCCGGCGACGACCGCGGCTAAAGCGTAACCCAATGAGTAACGATAACGGTGAAGCCATTACTCCGCTCCCATCAGCGTCAGTTCTGCATTCAGACGACCGTCGCGCATTTCCAGCTGACGGCCCATCCGCTTAGCCAGCTGCAAATCGTGCGTGACCACCAGAAACGCGGTTCCCTGCGCGGCGTTCAGTTCGCCGAGAAGCTGGAAAATGCTGTCTGCGTTACGCGCATCGAGGTTACCTGTCGGTTCATCCGCCAGCACCAGGCGCGGGTTGTTGACCAGCGCACGGGCGATGGCCACACGCTGACGCTCGCCGCCGGAAAGCTCAGACGGACGATGATTCCCGCGATGACCCAGCCCTACCGCGTTTAGCATGTCGCTGGCGCGGGCATTAATTTCCGCGGGTTTCTTTTTACCAATCAGCAGCGGCATTGCGACGTTTTCCAGCGCCGTAAAGTCCGGCAGCAGATGGTGGAACTGATAGATAAAACCCAGCTCACGGTTACGCAGCTCGGCTTTCGCCGTAGACGACATTTTACTCAGCGGCTGCCCGGAAAAGATCACATCGCCTTCGGTTGGCGTGTCCAGCCCGCCCAGCAGGTGCAGCAGCGTACTTTTGCCGGAGCCGGAGCTGCCAACAATCGCCATCATCTCGCCTTCACCCACGCTAAAGCTCACATTGTGCAGCACGTCGGTCTGCACAGTGCCTTCCTGATAGCGTTTGGACAGGTTGTCGCACTGCAACAGGATCTTATTCATAACGTAAAGCCTCAGCGGGTTGAGTGGCGGCAGCCCGCCAGGAAGGATAAAGCGTAGAGAGCAGCGCAATAGCCATCGCGGCCAGCGCAATACCGACCACCTGGAGCGGCTCGATAGCCACCGGCAGCGCCGCACCATCAAGCAGCGCGCCGATAATCGGCATGAGATTGTTGAGCTGGCTGGCGAGCAGCGCACCCAGCGCCGCGCCGAGCAGCGCGCCGATGATGCCAGCGCTGGCGCCCTGGACCATAAATACCGCCATGATCTGGCGCGGCGTCAGCCCCTGGGTTTGCAGAATGGCGACTTCGCCTTGCTTCTCCATCACCATCAGCCCGAGCGAGGTGATGATATTAAACGCGGCAACGGCCACGATCAGGCTCAGCAGCAGCCCCATCATGTTTTTCTCCATGCGCACGGCCTGGAATAGTTCGCCTTTGCGGTCGCGCCAGTCCTGCCATTTCGTTCCTTCCGGTAGCGTCTGCTGGCTAAGGGTATCCACCTTCAGCGGCGCATCAAGCCACAGACGCCAGCCGGTGATATTTCCCGCCGGGTAGCGCATCAGACGCGAGGCGTCCTGAATGTTAACCAGCATCTGGTAACCATCGACTTCGCTGTTCGCCGCAAACGTGCCAATCACGTTGAACAGGCGCTGGCTTGGCAGACGCCCCATCGGCGTAAACTGACTGGCTGAGGGCACCATCACGCGCAGTTGATCGCCACGGTTGACCCCGAGCTGCCCGGCAAGCTGCTCGCCGAGGATGACGTTGTATTTACCCGCTTCCAGGTCGGTTTGTTTTACGTTGACCAGGAACGGCGTCAGCGGATCTTTTTGCGCCGGATCGATACCCAGCATCACCCCGACCGCCACGCTGCGGGCGCTTTGCAGCACCACATCGCCCGTCGTGAGCGGCGCAACGCGCGTGACACCCTGTAACTTCACCGCGCTTTCCGGCAGCTGTTGCGGGTTAACGGAGCCCTGAGTGGAAGAGAGAACGGCCTGCGGCATCAGCCCCAGGATATTGTTTTGCAGCTCGCGCTCGAAGCCGTTCATGACGGAAAGCACCGTCACCAGAGCCATCACGCCAAGCGTAATGCCAATAGTCGAAAGCCAGGAGACAAAGCGACCGAAGCGGTCCGCGGCGCGCCCACGCATGTAACGTAAGCCTATGAAGAGTGCGACAGGTTGATACATGAAATCCGTCTGTTTGCTGATAGCAGACCCACGAGTATATAAGCGAATCCGCTAAGCGTAAATGACTGAAACCGTAAGATTCGGTAATCATTTTTCCGAAAAATTCAGATAAATCATCATGCTACTGACTGAACTTCCGCCATACAGCCTCCACTTTTTCCGAAAATCATCCTGATACAGACTGTTACCCGTTACATCGGGGTTTCATTTTACAACAATCGACCTTTCGTTTATGGCAACAAGGTCGTCACGCACAATGAAACAAAAAGCATTATGGATTAACCAGATAAAAGGGCTGTGCATCTGCCTGGTGGTGATTTACCACTCGGTGATCACCTTTTATCCTCACCTGGACGGGCTACAGCATCCGTTATCGGGCCTGCTCGCCAAATGCTGGGTCTACTTTAATCTTTACCTCGCACCGTTCCGTATGCCGGTGTTTTTCTTCATCTCCGGCTATTTGATTCGTCGATATATTGACGAGGTGAACTGGCGCACCAGTCTCGACAAGCGGATCTGGAGCATTGTCTGGGTGCTGGCCCTGTGGGGCGTCCTGCAATGGCAGGCGCTGACCCATCTGAATGCCTGGCTCGCCCCCGAGCGTGAACTGGCGACAGCAACCAATGCGGCCTACGCCGATTCCGTTTCAGGGTTTGTACTGGGAATGCTCACGGCCAGCACCAGCCTGTGGTACTTGTACGCCTTAGTGGTCTACTTCACGCTCTGTAAACTGCTGAGCCGCTGGAAACTGCCGATGCTGGGGCTTCTGGCGCTGGCAAGCATCGCCATTAACTTCCTGCCTTTACCGTGGTGGGGAATGAACAGCGTGGTGCGCAACACGATCTACTACAGCCTCGGCGCATGGTACGGCGCGCAGTTGATGACGTGGATGAAAGGGATGAATTTACGCCGCAGCTGGCTGGTACTTATCGCCTCTGGCGCGGTGTCGGTAGTGCTGTGGTTCGCTAATGTTCCTCTGCCGCTCTCACTGCTGTCGATCGTGGTCATCATGAAGCTCTTTTACAGCTTCGAGCAGCGTTATGCCGTTCATCCCAATAATCTGCTGAACGTCATCGGTTCAAACACCATCGCGATTTATACCACCCACCGCATTTTAATTGAGGCGTTTAGCCTGCTCCTGATTCGCGAAATGAATGCGGCGTACTGGCCGATCTGGGCGGAGTTAACGCTGATTCTGGTCTATCCGTTCATCAGCCTACTCGTCTGCACGCTGGTTGGACTGGGCGCACGTAAGCTCTCGACCGCCCTCTTTGGCGACCTTTTCTTCTCCCCTCCCGCACGGCTTACGCCACAGCTCGCCAGCCGCTAACCTACCCTGCCCCCATCCGGGGGCACTTTTCCTCTTGTGCGGTTACGATTTGCTTATGCATAACGATCGAGGATAATAAAGACATTGCGTATCAGTGATATGCCCCAATACTGTTGGTATATCCCCAAGAGACCCTGACATAGCCATGCCTGAACACTATCGTTTTTCCTTGCCTGTAAAAGCAGGTGACCAACGCCAGCTGGGCGAACTGACAGGCGCGGCCTGCGCCACGCTGGTGGCGGAAATTGCCGAGCGCCATCCGGGGCCGGTGGTGCTGGTTGCCCCGGACATGCAAAACGCCCTGCGCCTGCACGACGAAATTCGTCAGTTCACCGACAGTCTGGTATTCAGCCTGGCCGACTGGGAAACGCTTCCCTACGACAGTTTCTCTCCGCACCAGGAGATCATCTCCTCACGCCTGTCGACGCTGTATCAGCTCCCCACCATGCAGCGCGGTGTGCTGATTGTGCCGGTGAATACCCTGATGCAGCGCGTCTGTCCGCACAGCTATTTGCACGGCCACGCGCTGGTGATGAAAAAAGGCCAGCGCCTGTCGCGCGATGCCCTGCGCGTGCAGCTTGACGGAGCCGGTTACCGTCATGTCGATCAGGTGATGGAGCACGGCGAATACGCGACGCGCGGTGCGCTGCTGGATCTCTATCCGATGGGCAGCGACCAGCCGTATCGTCTGGATTTCTTCGATGATGAGATCGACAGCCTGCGCGTGTTCGACGCCGACACCCAGCGCACGCTGGAGGAAGTGGACTCCATTAATCTGCTGCCCGCCCATGAGTTCCCGACGGATAAAACCGCCATCGAACTGTTCCGCAGCCAGTGGCGCGACAGGTTCGACGTGAAACGTGATGCCGAACATATCTACCAGCAGGTCAGCAAAGGCACCCTTCCGGCCGGGATCGAGTACTGGCAGCCCCTGTTCTTTAACGAACCGCTGCCGGCGCTGTTCAGCTACTTCCCGGCGAATACGCTGATTGTTAACACCGGGGATATCGACGCCAGCGCCAGCCGCTTTGAAAGCGAAACGCGCGCCCGCTTTGAAAACCGGGGCGTTGACCCGATGCGTCCGCTGCTGCCGCCGGAAATGCTGTGGCTGCGTACCGACGAGCTCAACGCCGAGCTAAAACGCTGGCCGCGTATGCAGCTCAAAACCGATTCGCTTGCCGATAAGGCGGCGAACACCAATCTCGCGTTCCGGACGCTGCCCGATCTGGCCGTCCAGGCGCAGCAGAAATCCCCGCTCGATAACCTGCGCAAGTTTCTTGATTCCTTCACCGGGCCAGTGGTGTTCTCCGTTGAGAGTGAGGGTCGTCGTGAAGCGCTGGGCGAACTACTAGGACGGATCAAAGTTGCACCGAAGCGCATTCATCGCCTGAGCGAAGCGACCGGAAATGGTCGTTACCTGATGATCGGCTCCGCCGAACACGGATTTATTGATACGCTCAATAACCTGGCCTTGATTTGTGAAAGCGACCTGCTGGGCGAGCGCGTGGCGCGCCGTCGTCAGGACAGCCGTCGCACCATCAACCCGGACACCCTGATCCGCAACCTGGCCGAACTGCACCCCGGTCAGCCGATCGTTCACCTGGAACACGGTGTGGGTCGCTATCAGGGAATGACCACCCTCGAAGCAGGCGGCATCAAAGGTGAATACCTGATGCTGACCTACGCGAACGACGCCAAACTGTACGTGCCAGTGTCGTCCCTGCACCTTATCAGCCGCTACGCCGGTGGCGCGGAAGATAACGCGCCGCTGCATAAGCTGGGCGGCGACGCCTGGTCACGCGCGCGGCAGAAGGCGGCGGAAAAAGTGCGCGACGTGGCCGCCGAGCTGCTGGACATTTACGCCCAGCGCGCGGCCAAAGAGGGTTATGCGTTTAAGCATGATAAAGAGCAGTACCAGCTGTTCTGCGACAGCTTCCCGTTTGAAACTACGCCGGATCAGGCTCAGGCCATAAATGCCGTGCTGAGCGACATGTGCCAGCCGCTGGCGATGGATCGCTTAGTCTGCGGCGACGTGGGCTTCGGTAAAACCGAGGTAGCAATGCGTGCCGCTTTCCTGGCGGTGGAAAACAACAAGCAGGTGGCGGTGCTGGTGCCGACTACCCTCCTCGCCCAGCAGCACTTCGACAACTTCCGCGACCGCTTCGCCAACTGGCCGGTACGCATTGAGATGCTGTCGCGTTTCCGCAGCGCCAAAGAGCAGACGCAAATCCTGGAACAGGCAAGCGAAGGCAAAATTGACATTCTGATCGGCACCCACAAGCTGCTGCAAAGCGACGTGAAGTGGAAAGATCTGGGGCTGCTGATCGTCGATGAAGAGCACCGCTTTGGGGTGCGCCACAAAGAGCGCATCAAAGCGATGCGCGCCGACGTCGACATTCTGACCCTGACCGCCACGCCGATCCCGCGCACCCTGAATATGGCGATGAGCGGCATGCGCGATCTGTCGATTATTGCCACCCCGCCGGCGCGCCGTCTGGCGGTGAAAACCTTTGTTCGCGAGTACGACAATCTGGTGGTTCGCGAGGCGATCCTGCGTGAAGTGCTGCGCGGCGGCCAGGTATATTACCTGTATAACGACGTTGAAAACATTCAGAAAGCCGCCGACAGGCTGGCAGAGCTGGTGCCGGAAGCGCGCATCGCCATTGGTCACGGCCAGATGCGCGAGCGCGAGCTGGAGCGGGTGATGAACGACTTCCACCATCAGCGTTTCAACGTGCTGGTATGTACCACCATCATTGAGACCGGGATCGACATTCCGACGGCGAACACCATCATCATCGAACGCGCGGATCACTTCGGCCTGGCCCAGCTGCATCAGCTGCGCGGGCGCGTCGGGCGTTCGCACCATCAGGCCTACGCGTGGCTGCTGACGCCGCATCCGAAGGCGATGACCACCGACGCGCAAAAGCGTCTGGAAGCTATCGCCTCGCTGGAAGATCTGGGTGCTGGCTTTGCGCTGGCGACGCACGACCTGGAGATCCGCGGCGCCGGTGAGTTGTTGGGTGAAGACCAGAGCGGCTCCATGGAAACCATCGGTTTTTCTCTGTATATGGAGCTGCTGGAAAATGCCGTCGACGCGCTTAAAGCCGGACGTGAACCGTCTCTGGAAGATCTCACCAGCCAGCAGACCGAAGTGGAACTGCGCATGCCTTCCCTGTTGCCGGATGATTTTATTCCTGACGTGAATACCCGTCTGTCGTTCTACAAACGCATTGCTAGCGCGAAAAGCGAAGGCGAGCTGGAAGAGATTAAAGTCGAACTGATTGACCGTTTTGGGATATTGCCCGATGCGGCGCGCAACCTGCTGGATATTGCCCGCCTGCGTCAGCAGGCGCAGAAGCTGGGCATTCGCAAGCTTGAAGGCAACGAGAAAGGCGGCGTAATTGAGTTTGCCGAGAAGAACCACGTCGATCCGATGTGGCTGATTGGCCTTCTGCAAAAACAGCCGCAGCATTTCCGTCTTGATGGCCCGACGCGTCTGAAATTTACTCAGGATCTGACGGAACGTAAAATCCGCATGGACTGGGTGCGTAACTTTATGCGTCAGTTGGAAGAGAACGCCATCGCATAACGGTTTCCCCCGCCAGCGCCCGGCTGGTGGGGGACAATTTACAAACTCTTTGCACTTCGCCCGATCTTCCCGACCATACATTCGCCATAATTATCATTAACGCCTTATAAAACAATAACCTTATCATTTGTATGGATTATGATAATGATGATTTCTTCGCGTTTTACCCGCTGGTTAACTGTGGTTGCGCTGGCCGCGACGGTTGCCGTCGCGCTCCCTGCTCGCGCCAATACCTGGCCTCTTCCGCCCGCCGGCAGCAACGTCGTAGGTGAAAACCGCTTTCACGTGGTTGAAAACGATGGCGGTTCGCTGGAAGCGATTGCTAAAAAATATAACGTCGGGTTCCTGGCGCTGTTGCAGGCCAACCCGGGCGTAGATCCCTATGTGCCCCGGGCGGGCAGCGTACTGACGATTCCGCTGCAAACCATCCTGCCGGACGCGCCGCGTCAGGGGATTGTGATAAACCTCGCCGAGCTGCGTCTTTACTATTACCCGCCGGGGAAAAATGAAGTAACCGTCTACCCTATCGGCATCGGCCAGCTGGGAGGCGATACGCTCACGCCGACCATGGTGACCACCGTCTCCGACAAGCGCGCTAATCCAACCTGGACTCCGACGGCAAACATCCGCGCCCGCTATAAGGCACAGGGTATCGATCTCCCTGCCGTGGTTCCCGCGGGCCCGGATAATCCGATGGGGCACCATGCCATTCGCCTGGCGGCCTACGGTGGGGTTTATCTTCTGCACGGAACGAATGCGGATTTCGGGATCGGGATGCGCGTCAGCTCCGGCTGCATTCGCCTGCGCGATGACGACATCAAAACGCTCTACCGCGTGATCGCCCCTGGCACGAAAGTGAATATCATCAATACGCCGATTAAAGTGTCTGAAGAGCCGGGTGGCGTCCGTCTGGTTGAGATCCACCAGCCGCTATCGAAAAACATTAATGACGATCCGCAGACGCTGCCGATTAATCTGAATGCCTCGATGGTGAGCTTTAAAACGAATGCAAACACCGATGGCGCAGTGATGGAGCGGGCGATGGAAGCGCGCTCCGGGATGCCAACCGATGTCACGCGGCATCATGAGGTTGCTCAGCAGTCAATGTAAACGGTAATAACGACAAACGCCCTGCATTAGCAGGGCGTTTTTTTTTGCAGTGGCATAACGGAGGGTTGCGTTACGCTTATTTGTAGATAACTGCGGTACCGTGCAGGGTGTTAGGACCGGTCACAGAGGTGATGCGGAATGATTTCGCACCCATTTCGTCAGCTTTTTGTGCCAGCTGATCTTCCAGAGAGCCGAGGTTAGTCCCGGCAGTGGCAGAGATGGTACCGACTTTCTGCTGGTCTGCTGGAGTGGATTGCACTTCAACAGCAGCGAAGCTTGCGAAAGAGAGTGAACTCAGAACGGCGGCAGCGATGAGGGTTTTAACGTTTTTCATGATTTTATACCTTTGGGCAGATGATGTAGTGGTCGTTAGTTATTTAGTTAACGATCGATAGGTAAATGATAGATGTGATCCAGGTCACACGTCAACCCATTTTTATAATGGTCGTTAAATTAATTTCATTTTCCTTATATTTCATAAAGATAAAATTAAATTATTTTTAAGAAATCACCGCTGGTCGTCGCAGACGTTTATTTTTATAATGACTATTCAACAAAACAACAGAGGACCAACGGCACATGACAACCGATGTCACGCGTTGCGCAAAGAAAAGCCGTGGCCGACCAAAAGTGTTCGACAGGGATGCGGCGCTCGATAAGGCCATGACGCTCTTCTGGCAGCATGGGTATGAAGCCACGTCGCTCTCCGACCTGGTGGAAGCAACGGGCGCGAAAGCCCCTACCCTGTACGCAGAGTTCACCAACAAAGAAGGCTTATTCCGGGCCGTACTGGACAGATACATCTCGCGCTTCGCGGCAAAACACGAAGCCCAGCTATTCTGTGAAGAAAAAACGGTTGAGCAGGCATTGCAGGATTATTTCTGCGCAGTCGCAACCTGCTTTACCAGTAAAGACACGCCCGCGGGCTGTTTTATGATCAACACCTCCGCGACCCTCGCGGCATCGTCGAAAGAGATTGCCAACACGGTCAAATCGCGCCATGCGATGCAGGAGGAGACGCTCAGCACGTTTCTGGCTCAACGCCAGCAGCGCGGTGAAATTCCGGCGCATTGCCGTCCGCAGGAGCTGGCCCAGTATCTGAGCTGTATTCTACAGGGGATGTCCATCAGCGCCCGTGAAGGCGCGACGCTGGAAAAACTGCAGGGGATTACGCAAACAACGCTGCGCCTGTGGCCTGAACTTCTTAAACTCTGACGCAAAAAAAAGCTCCTCAGCCTGAGCGCATGAGGAGCTAAGTTCAGAGAACATCTTTTTTACACTTTGTTATTCAGTATCAGCTGACCATTGCTGTCGAGAGGGATCTGCGTACCAGGATCTTTATCCATGCGGATTTTGCCCTGCTGATCGCCAATTTTGTAGGTTACGTCGTAGCCCAACATTTTTTCAGACTTGTCATACACGGTTTTACAGCGCTGCTGCGTTGTGGTGTAGGTATCATTTTCCTGCATCGCGCCCTGCACCTGGTTACCGGCATAACCGCCACCCAGCGCACCAACTACCGTCGCGACATCCTTACCACGGCCACCACCAAACTGATGACCAATCACCCCACCAGCAACCGCGCCCAGCACGGAGCCAGCGATACGGTTTTCATCCTGAACCGGACGACGATGGGTGACAGAAACATTACGGCACTCCTGACGAGGCGTCTTGACCGTCTCTTTGATCGGTGTAGCGGAAACCACCTGCGCATACTGCGGGCCACGATCAAGTACGTTCAGACTGGCAACGGCAGCCACACCTAACGCAGCTGCGACGCCAATCCCTATACCCGCCAACATTGATTTATTCACGGGACTTCCTCCTTTGTTGCAATTGGTAGCAATTTTGCAGCGCAATAAACGCTTCGCCAATAAGATAAAGGATCAAAAAACCGGGGGGATGAGCTGGGATAGCGTCTGTTTAAGAGAACTCTTAAGCGTCAGGAGCGAAATGCACAGCATGATGTGCTAAGAACTCCCTCCGGAGAGCCCGGAGGGAGGGAGAAATTAGTGCAGCTTCAGGCGTGGGCGGATAACGCGGTTGATGCGGCCAACCAGCATCATCAGGCCGGTTTTGAAGTAGCCGTGCAGCGCAATCTGGTGCATACGGTACAGAGAAATGTACACGAAGCGGGCGATGCGCCCTTCCACCATCATGGAGCCGCGCATCAGGTTGCCCATCAGGCTGCCCACGGTGGAAAAGTTTGAGAGCGACACCAGAGAGCCGTGGTCTTTGTAGACATAGGCTTTCATCGGTTTGCCTTTCATCTGCGCCAGGATGTTATGCAGCACGAGGCTTGCCATCTGGTGCGCGGCCTGGGCGCGAGGAGGCACAAACCCGCCTTCCGGACGCGCGCAGGAGGCACAGTCGCCGATAGCGAAGATGTCCGGATCGCGCGTGGTTTGCAGCGTCGGCTCTGTCACCAGCTGGTTAATACGGTTTGTCTCCAGCCCACCGATATCTTTCATGAAATCAGGCGCTTTGATCCCCGCAGCCCAGACCATCAGGTCGGCCTGGATGTATTCGCCGTCTTTGGTATGCAGTCCGCCCTCATCCGCGCTGGTCACCATGGTCTGGGTCAGCACGCGCACGCCCAGTTTGGTCAGCTCGTTGTGCGCCGCGCCGGAAATACGCGGCGGCAGCGCAGGCAGAATACGTTCACCTGCTTCCACCAGCGTCACATTCAGCGCTTCATTAGTCAGTCCTTTGTAGCCGTAGCTGTGCAGCTGTTTGACCGCATTGTGCAACTCCGCCGATAATTCAACGCCCGTTGCGCCGCCGCCCACGATAGCAATGTTAACCTTGCCGTTAGCACCCATGTTGTTGGTGTACTTCAGGAACAGGTTAAGCATCTCCTGATGGAAACGACGCGCCTGATGCGGGTTATCCAGGAAGATACAGTGCTCTTTTACGCCTGGGGTGTTGAAATCATTGGACGTACTGCCCAGGGCCATCACCAGCGTGTCATAGGCCAGCTTGCGCTCAGGAACCAGCAGCTCGCCTTTATCATCACGCAGCTCGGCTAGCGTGATGGTTTTATTTTCACGGTTGATGTCCACCACCGAACCCAGCTGGAACTGGAAGTGGTGGTTACGCGCATGTGCCAGATAGCTGAGCGCATCCACGCCCTCATCCAGCGACCCGGTCGCCACTTCGTGCAGTAACGGCTTCCACAGATGGCTGTGGTTACGATCCACCAGCGTGATTTTGGCTTTCTTACCGCGACCCAGTTTCTTACCCAGCTGCGTCGCCAGCTCCAGTCCGCCAGCACCACCGCCGACAATCACTATCTTTTTCAATGGCGTAGTCAACGTGACCCCCTCAAATTATTAACCAATTGTTAATTAAAAGTTATATAAATAACCCTTAATTAACAACAGGTTACTGCGCTGAAACCATTCATATTCATTGAGAATAGCACGTCAGGCGCATTGGTCATACCAAAATTGATATGCATCAAGTTTTGATGGTTTAAAAGTAGACAACTCTGACAAAAAAGAGGCCCGGCACGCTTTCACGTACCGGGCCTTTGTCAGGTTCAGGGAGTTCAGCCCAGCGTTTTAAAGGCCTTAATACGCTGCAAGTGCGGGGAAATATTTTTGAACTTGTGGGTCTGCTCTTCGTCCCAGACAATTTCGTAGTAATGATGCAGAAGTTCGGCAGCGCGGGAGCTGTCCAGCGCTTCATCGTTGCGGGAGAGGATCGCCAGACACCGGTCGCGGTTCTTTTCGCGGAAATTGCTCACGCATTTTGTTGCGATATCGGCGTACTCTTCCGGACGGTCAATCTTGCCTTCCATGTTTTCGTTTGGAAACAGGTTAGGATTAAAAATGACCTGACGGATATCGCACAAAAAACCGATGCGCTCTGCCCAGTATCCCCCCAACCCCACGCCGCAGATCAGCGGACGATCGTCGATATTGAGCTGCAACATTTTGTCCACTTCTTTAAGCAGATGCTGCATGTCATGCTTCGGATGACGCGTGCTGTAACTGATCAGCCGGACATCCGGATCGATAAACTGCAATTGCAGCACTTTCTCATGATTACCAGGACTGTTTGAGTCAAAACCGTGTAAATAAATGATCATCGTCTCACCACGCTACGCCTTCCGGGATGAATTAAAGGGCTGCTTTATGTGCCTGCCAGCGCTCGTTCAGGGCTTCAAGCCGGGCGTTTACCGTTTTCCAGCGCGCCGAGTCCATCAGCTCCTGACGACTAAATGAACCTTTATGATACAATTGTGTAACACGTTCAGCATTGATCGGCGACAGGTTATCCAGCACGCTCACCGCCCCTTTACGATTATTGCAGACGAGGATCATATCGCAACCCGCATCCAGCGAAGCCTGCCCACGTTCGGCATAGCTTCCCATGATCGCCGCCCCTTCCATGGATAAATCGTCAGAGAAAATAACGCCATTGAAGCCTAACTCGTGACGCAGCACGGTTTTAAGCCAGTGCGGAGAGCCGCTGGCCGGACGCGGATCAACGTCACTGTAGATGACGTGCGCAGGCATAATAGCGTCCAGCTTGTTATCGGTAATCAGCGAGCGGAAAACAGACATATCTTTAGCGCGAATGTCTGCTTCCGGGCGCGGATCGCGCGGGGTTTCTTTATGGGAATCCGCCGTCACCGCCCCGTGGCCAGGGAAATGTTTGCCGGTGGTTTTCATGCCCGCATCGTGCATACCGTCAATGAAGCGCGTCGCCATTGCCAGCGCGATACGTGGATCGTCATGATACGAACGCTCACCAATTGCCGCGCTAATGTGTCCTACGTCCAGCACCGGGGCGAAGCTGATATCGATATCCATGGCGATCATCTCGCTGGCCATCAGCCAGCCTGCGTCCTGCGCCAGTTGACCGCCCTCTTCAGCACCCAGCAGCGCAGCAAAAGATTGTGCGGCGGGTAAGCGGGTAAACCCTTCGCGGAAACGCTGCACGCGTCCACCTTCCTGGTCGACGGCCACCACCAGGCGATTGCGTGACGCCGCGCGGATCTGGCGAACCAGCTCGCGCAACTGCGCCGGATCGTGATAATTGCGGGTGAAAAGAATCAGCCCCCCTACCAGCGGGTGCGCCAGAATTTCGCGCTCTTCCGCATCAAGCTCAAACCCTTCAACATCCAACATTACTGGACCCACACCAACCTCTCTTATCCTTTCGTTTGTAACTGACGCCAGGCATCATTTGCCAGCGCAATAAATTGTTCGTCATCTGTCTGCTGAAGTCGCATTTCAAACCATCCCGCCATCAGCATCAGCACCCACGGACGCCAGCGCGCGACCTGCCGCGCAAGGGTGAGTACATTTATGTTGGCGTTTCGGGCATAGGCGGTTATCAGCTGCACGCGCGAAGCCTCATCAGGCATCCAGACCGCAGCGAGTTCAAGCGCCACGTCACCGTCCCCTGCATATTCCCAGTCGATAAGTTTCTCGCCCGCCGTGGTATGAACGATATTCCCCGCATGGACATCCATATGCAGCGGCGCCAGACGTAACGCCTTCGGCTCTCCCGCTTTACGCAGCCGCTTAAGCTGCGCCAGCCAGAAGGGCGTGCGTCGTCCAGGCGCAGCCTGCTGCCAATAGCTATCCAGTAATGGAAGTAACGTCACCCGCCAGCCCAGACGCGGCTGTCGATGCAGATGATACAGCATGGCTGCCAGCGTGGGCGTATCGGGAAGCTCGCTTTTGATCTCACCCGCAATAAACGCCACCGCCATCCAGTCCCTGATAAAGAGATGAGGTTTCGGGGCAAGGTCGGCGGGAAGGCGCTTCAGGGCGCGGAACTGGCGACGAAAATGGGCGGCAGGCGCGGCGGCATCGTGATGCTGACGTAATACCAGCCGATGGTCGCCACGCTCAATAATGCAACTCGCGCCGCCAAGCCCGACGGGGGCTTGCGGCGCGATAACACGGTACTGGGGGAAATAACGCGTCTGGACATCCTGACGCGTGCGCTTATTGTTGCGTAACGGCACCTTTACCTGACCAGATAATTTCGCCGGTTTGAACCAGCATTAACTGCATCTGCAACGACGGCGTGTTCACGTTGCCTGTCGCGTTAGAATAAAGGACATACTGCGCACCAACGTTGCGGGCGATACCAATCGCTTTACTGCGCGAACCCAGGCTGTCCTGAGGCGACAGACCAAGCTGTTGCTTGGCGACCGCGAGCTGCTGGGCTGAGACCAGCGTAAATTTACCGTTGTTTGCCAGCGCGTTGCGCAGGGTTTCCGTCGCTTCTCCCACATTCAGGGAACCGTTTGTACGGTTGTTCACGCTGTCCACCAGCAGCACACTGCCAGGCGTAACGCCCTGTGCCTGCAACATTTTGCCCACCATCGGCTGCATCGCGCCGTTCCAGTCATAGTGCCGCACTCGCGGCGCAGGCTGCGCGGTATCGTCCGGATGTTCGATCGGGCCAGGCTGCGCCGGAATAGTCGGTACAGACGGCACGGTTGGAACAGGTTGCGCCGGTGTGGTCGGCTGTTCCGTTCCCGGCTTCGCCTGATCCACCGGTGCAGGTTCTTCCGTTCGCGTCACACAGCCTGCCAGAAAGAGTGCGAACGCACTCAGGAGCGCATAACGGCTCATTGTTTTAATCAAGGTTCACTCCTTACAAATAAAGATAAAGTCTCACCTTATGTGCACCCAGATAACTGGCGCTGCCGTAGAGCGTGACCGACGATCTTGCCGGGACCGTCACGCTACGCGGCGCCTCAAGCGGGTGCATCTCAAGACCTCTCACGTCATACCAGTAGAAGCGATAATGCACCGTCACTGGCTCTTGCCTTTCGTTATAGAGCGTAGAGGAGGCAGAAGACTGGATTTCGCTTATGGTCAACGAAGGATTTTCCGCCGTGATGCCCGCAGCAAGCACTGAGGACTCCATCACCAGCGTCTGTTCTTCACTGACCGGGATGGCGGGACGCGCGCTGCACCCAACCATAACCAGCGTCACGATCAGCGCTGCAATACGCCCAGTTAACATATTAAAGACCTTTATGTGCCAGCATCGGTCCCAGTGGACGTCCACCCAGAAGATGCATATGAATATGATAGACTTCCTGGCCGCCATGGCGATTACAGTTCATGATCAAACGGTATCCATCTTCAGCAATCCCTTCCTGCTCAGCAATTTTCGCGGCCACCGTAAGCATACGGCCCAGCGCCACTTCATGCTCGGTTTTAACGTCATTGACGGTCGGAATCAGAATATTGGGAATAATAAGGATGTGCGTCGGCGCCTGGGGAGAAATGTCGCGGAAAGCCGTGACCAGTTCATCCTGATAGACAATATCCGACGGAATTTCGCGGCGGATAATTTTACTGAAAATCGTTTCTTCAGCCATGACCTTTTCCT
>ENA-UOZR01000003-UOZR01000003.1-food-metagenome-genome-assembly--contig:-NODE-3-length-161146-cov-13.747155_pt1 | contig 161146 bp, 150 predicted proteins | sample MGYA00249873_ERZ772733 | MGnify/ENA primary metagenome ERZ772733 (study PRJEB29005, sample SAMN08379462) | food metagenome | isolation source: cheese - non spiked | study: EMG produced TPA metagenomics... | reverse complement strand
GGAAGGTGCGAACAAGTCCCTGATATGAGATCATGTTTGTCATCTGGAGCCATGGAACAGGGTTCATCATGAGTCATCAACTTACCTTCGCCGACAGTGAATTCAGCAGTAAGCGCCGTCAGACCAGAAAAGAGATTTTCTTGTCCCGCATGGAGCAGATTCTGCCATGGCAAAACATGGTGGAAGTCATCGAGCCGTTTTACCCCAAGGCTGGTAATGGCCGGCGACCTTATCCGCTGGAAACCATGCTACGCATTCACTGCATGCAGCATTGGTACAACCTGAGCGATGGCGCGATGGAAGATGCTCTGTACGAAATCGCCTCCATGCGTCTGTTTGCCCGGTTATCCCTGGATAGCGCCTTGCCTGACCGCACCACCATCATGAATTTCCGCCACCTGCTGGAGCAGCATCAACTGGCCCGCCAATTGTTCAAGACCATCAATCGCTGGCTGGCCGAAGCAGGCGTCATGATGACTCAAGGCACCTTGGTCGATGCCACCATCCTTGAGGCACCCAGCTCGACCAAGAACAAAGAGCAGCAACGCGATCCGGAGATGCATCAGACCAAGAAAGGCAATCAGTGGCACTTTGGCATGAAGGCCCACATTGGTGTCGATGCCAAGAGTGGCCTGACCCACAGCCTAGTCACCACCGCGGCCAACGAGCATGACCTCAATCAGCTGGGTAATCTGCTTCATGGAGAGGAGCAATTTGTCTCAGCCGATGCCGGCTACCAAGGAGCGCCACAGCGCGAGGAGCTGGCCGAGGTGGATGTGGACTGGCTGATCGCCGAGCGCCCCGGCAAGGTAAGAACCTTGAAACAGCATCCACGCAAGAACAAAACGGCCATCAACATCGAATACATGAAAGCCAGCATCCGGGCCAAGGTGGAGCACCCATTTCGCATCATCAAGCGACAGTTCGGCTTCGTGAAAGCCAGATACAAGGGGTTGCTGAAAAACGATAACCAACTGGCGATGTTATTCACGCTGGCCAACCTGTTTCGGGCGGACCAAATGATACGTCAGTGGGAGAGATCTCACTAAAAACTGGGGATAACACCTTAAATGGCGAAGAAACGGTCTAAATAGGCTGATTCAAGGCATTTACGGGAGAAAAAATCGGCTCAAACATGAAGAAATGAAATGACTGAGTCAGCCGAGAAGAATTTCCCCGCTTATTCGCACCTTCCCTAAGCATCAGAAGTCAAAACCTAATAATGATATTATTTATAGTGCTCATAAACATACCTGCGCTTATGAGCATTGGTGCTACTGATAAGGAATGGATTATTCTAATTTCTTCTTTTGTCTTTTCTATGGATATGGTCGTTATCCCTCTGCTTTTTATCTTTTTTATCATATATATTGGTGATTGTTTGGAATAGCTTTGATTTTTTAATGAATGCTGGCATTTTATCCATTGCATTGCTCACACTATCTCTAAAGGATGTGGTTATTTCACTTTTACATACCTCTTTCCATTCATGGAAGGTTATGATTGTTTTGGCAAAGCTACAGGCAATTATTACATTCAGCTTGAATAATACTAATGGGAAGAGATATGGATATTGCATTTGTAACTCTATACTTGGTAGTCTCGATAAAAGTAAAAGCTCATCCTCCGTAACATATGATACTGCTGTAATAGATGCGAATAAAAATAAAAACCCATCATTGAAAATTTTGTAAGATTTTCTTTTTCTATATAAAAAGTATATTGGTGTTGAGCATATTATTGAAAGAATTAAGTAATATACATTAAAATGATACATGGAGAAATTTGAATTAAAGAAAACAAGTCCAACCACTATTACTAAAACAGGTAATACACCGAAAACAACAAAAAATGCTGCAATTGATTTTAGTAGAGGATTTTGTCTTGTTAATGTGTCCGTCATTATAAATCTTCCTAATAAATAAAAGTCGTCATTTTAGCCACGACTGTTTTTTGATGCAATACTTTTATATCTGCGAAGTTTAACTCAATCTTCCAGAGATACTATAGGTTGTAGGGAATATTAAAATGAACAATTCACATAATACTATAATATCTTATAAATTTGACGTCATTTATCTTTGTGATAATTAAAATAAGATATAACAATCGAAGGAGGTAGTATGGATAATGAAAGTAAAAGATCAAAAACAGAAAAAACATTAAAGCAAAAAGTAGCATTTGCTCAACTTGAACTTAACCGTCTTAAGTCAATGGAGAAATCAGAGCGAAAGAAAGTTGAAACAAGTCGCAAGATTATTCTTGGTGCGGAAGTGGCTAAAGCTATGCAGTGTGATATCGAACATGTGGATAAAGAACTTGTTGTGGGTATTTTACTTTCAGCATCTGAGTTGAATGATATTGAAAGAATAAAATATATAAAAGCAGGGAGATGGTTTCTTGCTCAAATGAATGGGAGACAGAAATAAAAAGATTAAATAAATTTCATGACAGGGGTTGATATCTAATTAATATCTGTTATCTATATAAAAGAACAGAACGCTAAGTAATCCTTTTATTAATACATATTTTTTCCTTTTAACTCATGCGTTCTGTTTGACCAATAATCTATTAATTTTTATGTTGTAAACGTCATTATTACTTTTTCATCAGATATGATTAATATCCCATGAGAAAGTGATAATGATAGTAGTAGTGATAACAAATGTTGTTTTTAAATCTCCCAAAAGGCAAAGAGCGATCTTTGCCTTTTTCAATTCATCCGTCTATCAGATAGAGTTAAATATATCTTACGCCATCTATTGCCAGATATGAGCAAAGCGTTATAACAGGAGGTATTATTACAATAAAAAAGGAGATAATAATGGTTTTATTAAATAGCAAAAGAAAAAGCAAGAAAGGTTTCTCATTACTTGAATTATTACTTGTTCTTGGGATTATCGCAGCGTTAGTGGTTGCGGCTTTTATTGTGTATCCCAAGGTTCAGGCTTCACAAAGAGCGCAGGCCGAAAGTAATAACATTGCCACCATACAGGCAGGTGTCAAAGCACTCTATACATCAGCATCCAGCTTTACCGGACTAACGAATACCGTAGCTGTTCAGGCAAAAATCTTTCCTGACAATATGTTAAGTGGAACAGGTAATACAGCTAAACCTATTAACGCATTCAAAGGGAATGTCACATTGGTGGCAGCGGCTACAGGACCATCATCAGCGGCTGGTTCTTCTTTTACCATTACCTATAGCAATGTGCCAGCAGCTGAGTGTGTGAAGATTGCGACCGCAGCGGCAGGTAATTTTTACATTGCTACGGTCGGAACGAAGGTGGTTAAAGCTGCCGGTGGAATTCTGGATGTTGCGGCAACGGCTTCAGCATGTTCTAACGCCACAAGTAATACATTGGTATTCACGTCTATTTAATGAAGAGGGTGCTAGCCCTTTTCAGGTCTTATTTTTAAAATGGGAGAGATAATTATGATAAAGAAAAAAGGATTTACCTTGTTAGAGGTTATCATCGTGTTGGGTATTGGCAGTCTTATTGCTTTTATGAAGTTTCAGGATATGAAAAAAGATCAGGAAACGGTTATGGCGGAAAATGTCGGAACACAAATAAAACAGCTTGGTGAGGCAGTTAACCGTTATATCAGTATTCGATACGACAAGGTTTCTACCTTGTCATCCACTAATAACCAAAGCAGTGATCCGGGGCCAAGAACCTGTGCGGCTAATGGTTGTGAAATCACTTACCAGACGTTGATTAATGAAGGGCTGTTGCCTGCAGGCTATACCGGAACCAACGCGCAAAAATCCACGTATAAGATTTTGTTGAAGCGTTCAGGAGCAGCTCCTGATTATGTAATTAATGGTCTGATAACAACCAGTAGTCCGTGGAAGGAAGGGAAGAACGTCCGTTATGACCTGCTGGGTAAAGCTGTTCAGGCTGCGGGTGTTGATGGGGGTATGAGCAGAAGCACCAAGATCGCTTCTGGCTATGGTGGTCAGTGGAGTGAGAATTCAGGAAGCTACAGCAATATTACTGACGGGGGATTGTTGGCCTATCGTGTAGGATATAACTCTTCCATGTATTCTGTTTATCTGCGTCGTGATGGAACATTGCCTATGACTGGCGATCTAAATCTTGGCGGTAAGAGCATCAAAAACATTCAAGACATTACGGCATCAGGAACAACAACGACCGGAACACTTAATACAACGGGTAAAGCGTCTGTTGCATCAGATCTTGCTGTTGGTGGAACCTCAACCCTGAACGGGCAGGTGAATATCAATAATAACCTGAAAGTAAAATCCGATACTTATCTGAACACGCTATCTACAACCGGGCTGGCTAAGTTTGGTGGACGTATTGCCACTAATGGACTCAATCCCAACGATCTACCATCAGGATGGGCCGGAGGTGTTCGCACTTATGATTTGTATGCGTCTGGAACTGTTGGGGCTGGAACAGGGAAAACAGTTAATGCTTATATGAATAGCGCAGGTAATATTTTCGCGTCAGGCAATCTGACAGCCGGAACGATAAAATCTAATGGAACAATTGAATCAACGGGAAGGGTTAAAGTGGGTGAGTATCTTCATCTGAACGGTCAGGCAACGTTAAATGCGAAATGTACGCCTAATGGTCTGGTAGGTCGAGACAGTACGGGTAAGGTTTTATCATGTGTTAGTGGTAAGTGGCAAACAGCAAGTGGTAATGGTTTAAAAGGCATTTTTATTACGATTACAGACCAAGTATCAGGATATAAGTGTGTGACGCCAAATAGTGATACGGGAGGATGCTCTTGTCCGGGGTCTACGTATAGCTCAAGGTACGGTTATTTATCTGGAACGCTAATCGCTCAATATGATGAACAACGTTGTAGTGGTGGTAAAAATACGCATTGTTATAGTAATGACAGAAGATTATATGCATGTAAATAATTCATCGATTGTTTTAACGGGGCATTATGCCCCATTTTTATTCCTTAATGAAAACCATATTCTGAATATCAGTTTTTATATTTAAATATTCATAGATAGCTGATGTCTTTTTTATGAAGTTGCTATCATTTGATAATAATAAGTCGGTAAAAGAAGCCATGCTTGCATGGTTCTGATCACTTGTTGATGCTAAAAATCGTTTTTCATTATGTAATTTAGAATCAGGTTGGTAACCAATAATATTAAGCATATTATAAATTGCCGTGATTTTTAGATAGTCGTAAAAAGGCTTTTCAGGATATACAGCGTTAATGTGAAGACTGAAGAAGTCATCGACAGAAATATTATTACTATAAGGAGGTGTTTGGCTGAAGAAATCGGTTATTTTCTTTAAAACATTAGGCGGTTCTATATTGTTTAGCTGTTTCGGACCTAACTTTACAGCCTTACGATAGTCATTAACACCCGACCAACCAAACGGGTTTGGTACATCTTGATTCATTTTATCAGTGTACGTATTAACCGCAGAGTTAAATGTATGTTGAAGATTTTTCAAATAATCCTCTGTTGTTGTAGAAAAAGATCCTGATTCTTTGCATTGATTTCTTATGAATTCTATTAATGCTGTGAATAATAATATATTTTCAGTTCTTAGATCATTAAATGATAATTCTTCTTTACCTCCAAATATCTTTTGTAGATACATAAGCATTATATCATTTGCACCAGCAGGTATTGGCTCTTTATTGTTATACTCATCATATGCTTCTTTAATGTCACGCTGGGTGAGTGTTGCTTTTCCTGTCGGTTGAAATTGTTCATCAAGGACTATTTTTAAATGAAAGGCATTTAACAGCGTTAATGTTTCTAGAAATTTATCTTCTTTGCCTTGTGACTTATTGATCTCTTTAAGGGTTTCATCAGAATACACAACTTGATGAGATTCAGCGAGATCTTTTCCAAACGAACCCAACCCATTTTTAACAAAAAAATCTAAAATATTGTGGTCAAGATACACTGTTGGTTTTCCCTGATAGATTGGGTAATCGATCATGATAATTCCTTTGTTTTCTATGGGTAGTTTATATGATTTATAGTTGTCCACATTCTTGTTATAACATTATTCAGTTTTAAGTGAATTAAAAAATGTGCAATACCACGACCAATCATCCATCAACGCCATCCGCTTAGGCCATAACGTCCCACGTTGATACGCTGCCTCAGCCTTATCTGCTAACTGGTGCGCTAAAGCATGTTCAATAACCTCACGTTGATAGTCCGTTGCTTCACCAGCCCACTCACGGAAAGTAGAACGGAAGCCATGCTGCGTTAAGCCACTATGCCCCATTCGTTTCAATACAGCCAATAACGACATATCAGAAAGGGTTTCAGCGCGAGGGGCAGGGAATACATGATTGTTATCTTTCAATCGTGGTAAATCTTTTAACAGAGCAACAACAGCATCAGATAGAGGAACCCGATGTTCTTTTGCTGCTTTCATACGATTGGCGGGAATCGTCCATGTTTTACCTTTCAGATCGATCTCTGACCACTCTGCTCCACGAACTTCACCAGATCGAGAAGCTGTCAGGATAGAAAACTCCAACGCGCGAGCTGAGATTCCTTTACGTTTGCGCAATTCAGACATAAAAGAACTGATTTCTTTATAAGGTAATGATGCATGATGTTTTTGATCTTGCACTTTGCTTGGTAAGGGGAGGAGGGGTTTCAACATGCCTTTCCATGCTGCTGGGTTATCACCTTCAAAATACTCTTTAGCCTTTGCGTAATCGATGATGGCTTCAATGCGACCACGAAGACGACTAGCCGTCTCATTCTTGGTTAACCAGATTGGTTCCAGTATTGCCAGAAGATCAACTTTTGTGATTTCACCAATCACTTTTTGCCCAATGAATGGGTAGGCATAGGTTTCCAGTGTAGATCGCCACTGCGCCACATGCTTTTTATTCTTTAGCTCGCTACTTTTGATTTCTATCACTGCTTCAGCGCATTCACGAAATGTCTTTTGCTTACGTGCCAGAGCTTCTTGAGCCGCTTTTCGAGCGTGTTTTTCTGCAAGGGGATCAATGCCATTACGGATCTGCTTACGCAGTTCACGCGCCTTATCGCGCGCTTCTGACAGCGAAATTTCGGGATAGGGGCCTAACCCCATGTTGAGGCGGCGGGGAACTGTTTTACCTGCTTTATTGATGCGTGTTCCCATTACAAGACGCAAGCCCCAAACTCGTGAGCGTCCGATAATCCGAAGGTACAGGCCATCAGCGCCACCAACGTAATATTCTGCATCGGCCTTAAGTTTAGAAACAGCCAGTGCAGACAGTTCTTTAGCTTTCTTTGGCATAAGTAATATTTCATCGTGGTGCATTGGGTGGTGCATAAAATGACAGATTTTAGACCGTTTAGCAATACAGTACCGAACACTAAATAATGACAACATATTGTTTTATATTTAAAAATTAGTGTTTTTTTAGAGTTAGACGGACACTAGCATGGCGGACTACGCTTCCGCCAAATACAAACCCCGAGCTATTAAATAGCTCGGGGTTTTTTGTTTTATACGCTTTCTGTTGCGCCATTATCCTGATTACGCGTTGATGCAGCGCCCGCGTAGGTAAACGCTGCCTCAACCCGTCCTTAACGCAGCTGCGCGCAGGCCCCGGCAATCCGCTGGCAGGCCTGCGCCAGCAGCCCATCTTCTACCGCGTAGGCAATACGTAAATATCCCGGCATTCCGAACGCGGAACCGTGTAACACGGCCACCTGAGTGTGTTCTAGCAGCCAGTTCGCCAGCCCGCTGTCGTCGCGGAGGGTTTCGCCGCCAGGGGTCACCCGCCCAATGAGCTGCTGGCAGTTGGCAAAGACATAGAATGCGCCCTGGGGGATGCCCGCGCTCAGGCCCTCGGTGGCGGCAATCATCCCCAGCACCTGCTGGCGACGTTTATCCAGCGTCTGCAGCCAGCCGTCGAAGAAATCCGCCGAATGGTTAAGGGCCGCGACCGCCGCCGCCTGCGAAATGCTGCTGGGATTGGAGGTGCTTTGTGATTGCAGGATCTGCATGGCGGCAATCAGCCACTGCGGCCCACCCGCATAGCCCAGACGCCAGCCGGTCATGGCGTGGCTTTTGGAGACCCCGTTCACCGTCAGGGTGCGCGAAACCAGCTGCGGCGCGGCCTGAGCAAAAGTGATAAACGGGACATTGTCGTAACGCAGCGGCTCGTAAATGTCGTCGGCCATCACCAGCACCTGCGGGTAATCCGCCAGGACCTCTGCCAGCGCGCGCAGTTCCCGTTCGCTGTATATCGCCCCGGTCGGGTTGCCCGGCGAGTTGAGAACCAACCAGCGCGTTGACGAGGTGAGGGCGGCGGCCAGTTGTTCCGGCGTCAGCTTCCAGCCGTGTTGTTCATCACACGGCACAATCACCGGTTCACCGTCGGCCAGAGAGACCATATCCGGGTAGGAGACCCAGTAGGGGGCGGGAATAATCACCTGCTGCCCGGCGTCCAGGGTTGCCAGAAAGGCATTGAAAATGAGCTGCTTGGCGCCGCTCCCGGCGATGATCTCCTCCGCGCGGTAGTGCAGCTGGTTGTCGCGCGCGAACTTGGCGGCAATCGCCGACTTCAACGCTGCGGTGCCGGAAACGGCGGTATACTTAGTCTGGTGATGCACGATAGCTTCAATGCCCGCATAGCTAATATGGGCCGGGGTAGCAAAATCCAGTTCCCCTTCGCCCAGGTTGATAACCTGCTTGCCTGCGGCTTCCAGCGCCCGTACCCGGTCAGAAATGGCCGCCGTCGGTGAAGGGCGTACGGAAAGCATACGACGGGCGATTTGACTGTTATTCATAAATCCTCTTTTGTATCTAATGAATCAATTAATACAATTGGGTACCCAACATCAGCAGGAAACTCGCCGTGTCACCGATCTTTATTCTCGATAACAGCTCCGTCCCCGCCCGCTACGGTATCACCGCCAGCCTGTGGGCTAATCGTCTTGGGTTGCCCCTCTGGAGCCTTCGCCCCGACTTCGCCGGGGACGTTCCCGATAGTCATCAGCACGTCATTCGCGCAGGGTACTGCGTGACCAGCGGTCTCTGGCGCAGCGATACGCTGCGTGAAGAGGTGCGCGATATCGCCAGCCTGCCGCCATCAGACGCCGTTATTGTGCTGTCGTCCTCGCAGGCGCCGCTTATTGCCGACCTGCCGGGCCAGCGGCTTTACAGCGATGACAGCAACCACCGCCTGACGCTCAGCGACGGGCAACACACGCTGTTAGCGCTCACCCCCGACCGCTATGGCCGCTGGGATGCCGGGAGACCGTCGTCCGCCAGGGCGTCCTTGCGCATCGCGCTTATTGGCCGCGAGGCGGACCACCGTCTGGTCTATCCCGCCACGCTCGGCTCACTGGGCGATGCCGCGGCGTCGCTGGGGCTGAACCTGGATGTCCATTTCTTCGCGCCGGTCAGTCTGTCCGCCGAGTTACACGAACTTCACCTCTTCCAGGGCGTGGTGCTGCCAGGCGGTTCCTCAATGGCGGCGGTCAACGGACAAATCCGCGTGGCGGAAGATACGCTTAACCGCGGGCAGCCAACGCTGGGGTTGTGCCTGGGAATGCAGAGCATGATGACTGCTGCCGTGCGCCGGAGTCCGGGTTTCGAATCGGCCATTCCCGCGGAAGTCGCTCCGCATAAGGCTCTGCACAGCTTTGTTCCCTTTGCCGATGGTCGTCATCGCTGCGGCGTATTCCCTTTTTCCTCGGGGCTTATCCCCGGCGATGTCCGCGAAATGCACTACAACCATCGCTACTGCTTCAACACCGACTTATTGCCGGCGCTGTCCCCCGGCGGGGTCAGCGTGAGCGCGCAACGCGACGGTATCGTGGAGGCCGTTTCCCAGCCTGAGCTGCCGTTCTGGCACGGGGTTCAGGGGCATCCGGAACTGATGTCCCACCCGGATGCGCCCCATCCGCTGTTCGTCGCGTTTCTACAGGCGGCGCTTAACGCGCCAGCGTAACCCCGCTGCGCTGGTCGCTGGCGAGCGCCTGCATGACGCGGGTTAGCTCTGCCAGCGCCGCGTCGCCGATCGGTTTTAACGGTGCGCGTACGGTGCCGCCGTTAAAGCCGCGCAGCGCCATCGCCGCTTTCACCAGCTGCGGCTGCCCGTATTTGCGCGCCAGGGCTCGATACGCGTACCACAGCTGATGCAAATCGCGCGCAGTGGCGGCATCGCCCCGTTCCACGGCGCGGAACGTATTGACGATCAGCTCCGGCAGCGCGCCGCTGTTGGTCGTGCTGATGCCGTCAAACCCGGCCATCATCGGTCCGAGGAAAGCCAGATCGGAGGCGCAGAACAGGCGCAGACGCCCGCGCAGGCGGTTGGCAATCTGGTCGATGGCGGTGGGGTTGAGATCGCCCTGTTTGATGCCGACCACATTCGGGATCTCTGCCAGCCGTTCCAGCAGCGTCGGGGAGAGGGTAATGCCGATGCCCGGCGCGTTGTACACCAGAATGCCGGTTTTGGATAACGGTGCCATCTCATTGAAGTAGCTGACGATCTGTTCGTCAGTGATTTCGCTAACAAAGGGCGCGGTGACCATCGGCAGGCCGCCCAGCTCGCTTGCCAGAACGGTCAGCTCGCGGGCGTCGCGCGGATCGGAACTGGCGCTGCACAGCATCACCGCCACGCGGTCATCCACGCAGGCCATCACTTCATGAAACAGTTCGCGGCGTTCTTCGACGGTCATTACCGGGAACTCGCCGTAGGTGCCGCCAATCAGCAGGCCATCATAGCCCAGACCAATCACGCGTTCGATGTTTTCACGCAACGCCGGGTAGTCGATCGCGCCGCTGGCGTCGAACGGGGTGACGGTGATGTTGAAAATACCGCGCAGGCGTTCACGACACTCATTGATATCTTTCATCTTTCTTTCCTTACAGCAGTGTTAATGGGCGAGCCAGGGAACCCAGCTGGCGATATCCGGTTTCAGTCACCACCACGGTTTCGCTGACGCCGACGGTGAATTGACCGTAGATACGCAGGGCCGGTGGGATGTGGAAAGTCATTCCTGGCTGCAGCTCGGTGGTGACGCCGCTGTAAAGGCTAAGGATGCCGCCTTCGCCCCAGTCCGGCGCAAAGGCGATGCCGATGGAGTAACCGGTGCGTTTTTTGAAATTTTCAGTGAAACCGGCGCGGTCGATCACCTTCTGGCAGGCCAGGTGCGGCGCTTCGCAGGTAGCGCCCGGACGAATGGCGTCGAGGGAGGCCTGCAGGGCTTCCTGACAAACTTTTTCCATTTCGATGGCGATAGCGGGCGGGCGGCCTAGCCAGGCGGAGCGCATCATCGCGGCGTGGTAGCGATCGTGGGCGGCAGACATCTCCAGAAAAACCGGGTCGTTATCCTGCATCACCCGACGTCGCCATGTGCCGTGCGGCACGCCGCTTCGCGGACCGGTTGAGACCAGCGGTTCCATACCGACATACTCGGAACCGGCGGCAATGGCGGCCCCCATCATCGCCGAGACCAGCGCGTTTTCGTCTGCGCCGCTGCGAATCGCCGCCATCCCGGCGCGCATACCCGCATCGACATAGCGGGCCGCGGCGGCGATTTTTTCCACCTCCGCGGCCGACTTCACCGCGCGCAGCGGTTCGATGACGCCAGCCGTATCGGCAATCGCGCCGAGCTTAGACTGCAGAGCTTCATACACGGCAATCGGCAGGAACCAGCCGCGTTTATCCAGTCCTATGCGCTTATTGAGCCAGCCGCGCTGTTGCAGCATAGCCACCAGAAAATCCACCGGGTTATCGCCATCCTGGTAAATAGCGGCATCTGAAATAAAGGTGTTGGCGATAAAGTTAAAGTATTCGAGCTGACGAATCACAAAGACCGGATCCCCTTCTACCGGCAGCAGCAGCGCCTGAAAGGTGTAATAGCCCGGCGTTTGCTGACCGGTAAGCCAGAAAATGTTTTCTGGTCCGGTAACAATCATGACGTCCACGCCCGCGCGGCTTAAGCGTTCGCGGGTACGTCGAATGCGTTGCGCATATTCGTCAGCGCTAAAGGCGGACTCACTGCCCTGAATCACATTGTTAACATCTTGCATCGTTAAACTCCTGGAGTAAGTTGGCCTGCGCGGCATTGAACTGCACGCCCAGACCGGGAGAGTCGTTGACGGTGACCCGTCCATTGCGGTATTCCAGCCCGCTGACGGGATCATCCGTTAAGCCATCGGCACCATACAGTTCGGCAAATGCCGGTTGCACCACCCGGCAAAGCTGGAGCGCGGCGGCGGTGGCAGCATGGCCTTCATTCATCTGACCAATCATGAACGGCACGTCGGCGCGCCGCAGACGGCGGGCGGCGGCAAGCGTCGGAGCGAGGCCGCCCAATTTCACCAGCTTGAGATGCCCCCACAGCGCGCCTTTGGCGGCGATCAGCCGGGTGATGGCTGCGTCGCTATTGAGACTTTCATCGAGCATGATCGGGATGCCGTAGCCGTACAGTTCGGCAAGCTGGCTGTCGTATACCGGGCTTAACGGCTGTTCGATATAGCTGAGATTCAGCGCTCGCAGAGAGGGGAACGCTGCGTGAGCCTGTGCCAGCGACCACTGGCCGTTCACGTCAATCGCCAGCGAAATCTGCTGGCCAAACCGCTGACGCAGCCTTTGCAGGCGGGCCAGGTCGGTGGCGAAATCCGCTACGCCCGTGCGTAACTTCAGCTCGGTGAAACCGCGATCGACATAGCGTTGCGCCTGCTCCAGCATCCGCGACTCGCTGCTCCAGAACAGGGTTTGATTGGTGCGCCAGGCGGGCAGGCCAGCTTGCGCCCCCAGCCAGGCGGCAACGCTTACCCCCTCCTGACGCGCCAGCAGATCGTGCAATGCCATATCCAGCACCATGCGTGACGGCGGCAGCAGCGTGGGGTCCTCATCATGCAGCGCGGTAAGTAGCGCCGCGGGCTGCCGGCGCCAGTCCCAACGGCTGAGGATTTGAAGCAGGTTGTTCAGCACCTGCTCTTCGTTATAGCCATGCAGGTAGCGAATATTGAGCCGCACTTCGCCAATCCCCGTCACGCCCTGGTCTTCCAGACGCAGCCAGAGGGTGTCGAGCGCCGTCACCGGGCCGGAGGCGGCGGTATGCAGCATCACACCGGCATAATGCAGTTCTCCGCGAAAGAGCTGCGCTTTCATAAACCGGGCTCCGGCGGCAGCATGGCGAGCGCAATATCGAGATAGATATATGCCGCGGCGATAAATTCATCGACGGGGACGAATTCATCGGGCTTGTGCGCCACGGCCAGCGAGCCGGGACCGATGACCACGCCCTTTGCGCCCAGCGAACGGAAATGCACCAGGTCGCAGCCGCCCTGAAAACCAAACGGGCCAGGCTCGCTCTGTCCATGACGGCGGCAGGCGGCAAGGCTTTGCTCGACAATGGCTTCGCTGCTGTCGGTTTGCGTCGCGCCACCGGTGGTGGGCTGCCAGGCGATAATTTCGGCTTCCACGCCCGCATGAGCGTGCGCGTGGTCGAGCAGCTGTTGCAGTTCGGCCTTGACGACCGCTTCGTCTTCCCCCGGTACCATGCGGCGATCGAGCAGCAGCTCGCAGCTGTCTGGCACCACGTTGTCCGCATGGCCGCCGTGGATGCGGGTCACCGTCAGGCTGGCGTTACCGACCAGATCGTGGCAGCGGCAACGCACCTGCTGCTGGTGGGCCTCTTCAATCAGCCCTAAAAGGCGCGCGGACTGGTAAATTGCGTTAACCCCCAGCTCCGGCGTGCCGGAGTGCGCGGTGACGCCTTTTACCCGCACGCGAGGACGCAAGCTGCCTTTGTGAGCGGAGAAAGTCGCATTCGATGTCGGCTCGCCAATCACCGCGAAATCAATCGCCGGTGGGTTATCACGTACGTAGAATTTCGCCCCTTCGCTGGCGACCTCTTCATCGGCGGTGAACACGCCCATCAGCGTGCCGGACCAGCGCTGACGATTGGCGGCCAGCAAACGCAGGGCTTCAACCATCGCCACCAGCGGGCCTTTGGCATCGCAGGCGCCGCGCCCGTACAGGCGCCCACCGCGTTCGGCGAGCGTGAAGGGATCGCTGGTCCAGCCGCTGCCCGCCGGAACGGTGTCGATATGGGTGTTAAAGGCTAAGCACGGCCCCGGTCCATTGTGCAGGACGGCGATAACGTTGGTCCGCCCCGGCGCGTATTCGCTAAAGGAGAGATCGAATCCGGCGGTCAGCAGCCAGCCTTCCAGACATTCGGCGGCTTCACGCTCATGGCCCGGCGGATTCTCCGTATTGATGGCAACCAGCGTCGCTAAGTCCTTTTTCATACGCGCGCTGTCAACCTGATAACTGAACATAGGAACTCCGTGATTAATGTAATATTTGCGTCAGGAAGCGCTGCGCGCGCTCGCTGACGTTGCCGGCGAAGAAATCGCTGGTGCTGGCGCGATCGATAATTTCGCCGTCTTCCATAAAAAGAATGTTGTTAGCGGCCCGGCGGGCGAAGCCCATTTCGTGGGTCACCACCATGCTGGTCATGCCTTCTGCGCTGAGCTCCGCCATCACTTCCAGCACCTCGCGGATCATCTCCGGGTCGAGGGCTGACGTGGGTTCGTCGTAGAGCATCAGCTCGGGCTTCATCGCCAGGGCTCGGGCAATCGCCACGCGCTGCTGCTGGCCGCCGGAGAGCTCGTCCGGAAAGTGGTCCGCGCGTTCGTTGATGCGCACCTTCGCCAACAGGTTGTCCGCCAGCGTACGGGCATCAATGCGGTTCATCCCCAGCACCGTCATCGGGGCCAGCATGATGTTTTCCGCCGCCGTCAGGTGCGAGAACAGCTCGTAGTTCTGGAACACCATGCCAATACGCTGCCGCAGTTTGTGCACCGGCACTTCGCCCCGGCTGATGTGCTGGCTGGCGAAGAACACGTCGCCGCTGTCGGCAGGGGAGAGCATGTTGACGCAGCGCAGCAGGGTGGATTTCCCCGAGCCCGATGGCCCAATCAGCACCACGGTTTCCCCGCGCTGCACCTCAAGAGAGCAGTTCTTGAGCACGGTCTGGCGGCCAAAAGTCTTATCAATACCGATCATCTCCAGCAGCGGTTTCTCGCTCATGGTTCCTCCCGGGCGGGTTTTGGTAATTTAAACAGGCGGTTCAGCCGCTTCTGGCTTTTGCTGCGGCGCTGTTTGGGATCCAGCACGCTTTCCAGCCACGACTGGAAGACCATAAACAGGCTGGTGAGCAGCAGGTAATAGATGCCTGCGGCGCATAGCGCTTCGAAGTAGCGGAAGCTGGCGCTGGCGGTCTGGTTGGCGACCAGCAGCAGTTCCTGAACGGCGATAACCGAGACCAGCGCGCTCGATTTCAGCATGCTGATCATCTGGTTACCCATCGGCGGCAGAACGATGCGTGCGGCCTGAGGCAGCACGATTTTTCGCATGATCTGCCCGCTGGTCATACCGAGCGCCATGCCGGCGGTGCGCTGGCCGCTTTTTACGGCCTGCAGGCCAGAGCGCAGAATTTCCGCCATGTAGGCGCCTTCATTAAGCGAAAGCGCCAGCACTGCGCAGGTAAATGCGGAGAAGCGTAAGCCGAAGCCTGGCAGCACGTTGTAGACAAAGATTATCTGGAACAGCACCGGCGTCCCGCGAAACAGCCACAGGTAGAAAAAGGCCAGCCCTTTCCCGGCGCGAAACGGCGCTTCCTGCAACAGCGCCAACACCAGGCCCAGCACCACGCCACACAACAGTGAGCAGAGGGTAATCAGTAGCGTCATCCAGGCACCCTGAACAAACTCGGGTGAGAGGAAGTACTGCCACATAAGTTCGATCGACATAGCGTTCTCCGGTTAATGGCGAGACGGGTTAGAAAAGGGCAACGGAGTCAGGGAAGTTCCATTTCTTTATCAGTTGCTTGTAGGTGCCATTTTTGACGAGGCCCTGGAGACCTTTTTCCAGCAGAGCCTGGGTTTCGCTATCGCCTTTACGCACGGCAAACGCGATGTGGGTATCTGCTTCGAACTCATCGCCAACCGCTTCGAACATGCCCGCTTTTTCGGTTAGCAGGGCGACGGTTCCCGGCGTGGAGAGGAATTCGGCATCGGCGCGACCCTGGGAGACGGCAACGGCGGAGTCGGTAGCGGCGGGGAAGGTCATGACGTTAATGGCCGGTTTTTTGGCCTCCAGGCAGCGCTGGTTGTCTGCCCGGGCCTGGCTCTCTTCGATCCCGCCGAGCGTCACGGCGATATTTTTACCGCAGAGGCTCAGGTCGCGTCCGGTGATTTTTGCCGGATTACCTTTGCTCACCACCACGCGGCTGCCGATCTTCAGGTAGGGTACGAAGTCGACCTGCGCGGCACGGGTCGGGTTGACGTACATGGCGGAGTTGATGATATCGAGACGTTTCCCCTGCAGCGCTGGGATAAGCCCTTTGAACTCCATCGGCATCGGCGCAGGCGTCAGCCGGATCTCTTTGCTTAGCGCGTTAATCAGGTCGATATCGAAGCCGGTGAGCTTGCCCTCTTTCACGAACTCAAAAGGCATAAACGTCGCCGCCGTGCCGTAGGTCAGCTTGCCCGGGGCGATGGTTTCCACCGCAGCATGGCCCACCAGCGGGAGGGCGGTCAGCGCGAACATCAAGGTACGCACGTGGCGAAACAATAAAGAATTGCTGGACATAGTCGTCTCCTGGTTAAGGTCTAAATTGAATTTAATGTGTCAATAAATACAATCATGCGTGTGAAAAAAACGTCTCATTCTGGTGCGTATTGCACGTTAATCGTGCAGTCCTTGCTTTGTTTTGCTGCGTTTTGTTGTGCGTGATATTGTATATATCGACCACAACAATGCATTCCAGGGAAGCGTTCTCCATGCAGCCTGACTCCACTGCGAGCAGTCGCCGGATAGCCCGGCAAATACTCGACCTGATATCTGAAGCAAAATTCGATCCAGGTCATCATTTACGCGAGCAACATCTTGCCGATGCGCTGGGGGTTTCGCGTACGCCGGTGCGCGCCGGGTTAAAAGAGTTGACCCGAATGGGGGCGGTTGAAGCGCGTCCAAATCAGGGTTTTTTCCTGCTTAAACGCAGCAATGAGCTGGAGCTGCTGGAGATTGAGCAGTCCAAGAGCAATGACCAGAAGCTTTACGAACAGCTGGTCCATGACCGTATTGCGGGCGTGCTGCCGGAATCGTTTACCCAGACTGAAATCAGTCAGCGCTATGAGGTCGATCGCGGGGTGCTGACCCGTACGCTGGTGAAGCTATCGGAGGACGGCCTGATTGCGCGCAATGCGGGGCACGGCTGGCGCTTTCTGCAAACCCTCAACTCCGATGTCGCCCTGCGCAACAGCTACGGTTTTCGCCTGATGATTGAACCGACGGCGCTGCTGACACCCAACCTGCATGTGGACAGGCAGATGCTTAAACGCCTGCGCGCCCAGCATCTGCGCCTCATCACCCACCCGGACATTACGCAGGTTCCGGCAAAAGAGATTTTCGAAACCGACGCTTTATTTCATGAGTTGCTGGCGGAAGCCAGCGGCAATCTGTTTGTGGTACAGGCTATCCAGCAACAAAACCGGCTGCGCCGTCTGCTGGAATTTGGCAGCTATCACAATAAGCGCCGCGTAAAAGAGTGGTGCGAAGAGCACGTTGCTATCATCGATGCCCTGCGAGAGAACAAGCAGGAACAGGCGGCGGAATTGATGAGAAAACACCTGCAATACGCGTTTGACCAGGTCAATGTTAAAAACGGTCGCGCATAGCTGGCATCGCTCTTGCACATATTGCTTCTGAAAATACAATCAGGAGCATTTATGGATTTGCAGATACAACAACGAGTGGCGCTGGTGTGCGGTGCCGGAAGCGGCCTTGGGCAGGCTATTGCCCTTTCGCTGGCGCAGGAGGGCGTGAGGGTGGCGGTCACCGGCCGCAATGCTGATAAACTGGCGCAAACGGTGGAGCGTATCACCCGGACGGGCGGTACTGCCCTCGCCTGGCCGTTGGATCTGGCGGCCCCGGAACGGTTTGATTCGGTGATTGCCGATATTCGCCAGCAGTGGGGCGATATCGATATTCTGGTCAACAACTCCGGTGGCCCGCGGCCCGCATCGGCGCAGGGGACAGATGGCGCAGTCTGGCAACAGCAGTTTTCAGTGATGGTCGCCTCGTTGATTCAGCTCACCGATAAACTCCTGCCCGCCATGCGCAGCCGCGGCTGGGGACGCATTATTACCACCACGTCATCCGGCGTAATTACCCCCATTCCTGGCCTCGCCCTCTCGAATGCGCTGCGCATGAGCCTGCTCGGCTGGTCGAAAACCCTCGCCAATGAAGTGGCCGGCGACGGCGTGACGGTGAATGTGATGGTGCCAGGGCGCATCGCCACCGACCGCGTGGGGCAGCTGGACGCACTCAGGGCGCAACGGGAAAACAGCAGTGCGGAAGCGGTCGCCGAAAAGAGTCGTCTGAGCATTCCGGCCGGGCGCTACGGTGAACCGCAGGAGTACGGCGCCGCCGCGGCGTTTCTGGCAAGCCAGCCTGCCAGCTACATTACCGGTGCGGTGATTCGGGTTGATGGCGGATTGATCGGCGCGATTTAGTCAGTGAGAATGCGTCATGTCGGTCGGCTTCGCAGCGGACCGGCATGACTGCCTAACAGCTGCTCCGAATGGTTTATTTTGCAGGCAACGAAGTCCATTTCTGCAAATTTAATCAGCAGGCTTTGGGATCGGGTCTGAAAGCGATAAATTTTCTGATTAAACTTTTATTCTTCCTGCGTTGTTAAAACGGAATGATTTACCATAAAAAATGCGCAAAGCGCGAGCAGTACGGCCCCAGCGGTAAGTATCCATCCGGCGTGGTGAAAGGCGGTTAAGCTCCCATTAGTCGGAGCGAATCTAATGTAGCTCGCGGTAATCAATGCCGTTCCCGCCATCGCGCCAATACGCTGGAGGATGTTAAGAATAGGCGCGGCATCAGCGACATGACGGCTGCCAGCCATCGCCATGCCCGCTGCCATAGCGGGTACCGTCGCCAGGGCTAAACCGAACCCTCTGACGGCGATTGCTCCACCCACAAGCGAATAGCGACTTTGCGCATCAATCATCCCCAGCGGCAGGGTGGCAAATGCCGCGAGTAAGCCGCCAACGATCAGCACCGCGCGTGGCCCCAGCTTATCAGAAAAGTAGCCTGCCACCGGAAATCCTATCGCCGAACCGATTAACTGAGGCGTAAGCAGCAAGCCCACTTCAGCCAGCGTTTTATGGCAAACGTCGCGAAAATATAAAGGAAGCAGGAACTGCCCGCCAAAATTCACCGCGCCGCCGATAGTCATCAATACGGCAGATAAAGTGAAGCCCCGATGTTTGAAAAGTCCGAGATGAAGTAAGGGGGATTCGATGCGCAAAGAGCGATAAATAAACAAGCAGGTGAACAGGGCGCCCACGCTCAGCATGATGACGTTCCAGCCATATTTGCCGTTATTCAGGCTGAGCGCTTTCATGCCTTCCATCAGCATCGGCAGGCTGCAAAAGACCAGCGCCAGTCCCAGCCAGTCCAGCGAGAGGGGCCTGTCATTTTTTATTGCCGGACGGGGAAGCAACTTCCACCCGGTAAGATATGCACACAGGCAGAAGGGCACGGTGATCCAAAATAACCCTCGCCATCCGCAGCTTTCAACCAGGAGTGCGCCAAGCGATGTCCCCAATAAGGGGGCAATGACGATGGCGACGCCAATCGTGCCAATGACTCGCCCCAGGCGTTCGCGTCCGACGACCAGGCCAAGAATAGTTTGCCCCGCCGGTACGAGTAATCCCCCTGCCAGACCTTGCAACATTCTTGCGGCAAGCAGCACCTCGAAACGTGGGGAAAGGGCGCAAACTGCCGAGAAGATCGCAAATAAAATCAGCCCATAGAGCCAAAGCTGCGTAGCGCCAAAGCGTCTGACGGCCCAGGCGCTCAGCGGAACGCCTGCTGCAAGGGCCATAAGATACGCTGTTGCTATCCATTGTATTGCCGAGTCCGGTACCCCCAGGCCGATGGCCATGGCGGGCAGCGCAGCGCTGAGCATCGTTGATGAAAGCATGGTGGAAAAAGCTCCCAGCGTGATAATGGCTGCCTGCATCCACAACACTGGCGGTATGGCATCTGTCGGCAGCGTATTGTTTGTTTTCTTAACGTACTTGTCTCGATCGATATTCATAAAAAGACCCCTAACGACGATGAGCGAAGAAATCTATCATTGATCAATTTATTTATCATTGATAGAGTAATTTGCATTAAAGATTCCGTCAGGCGTCGGGTTCAGACAACGTGTCTCTTCACCGGCCGCTGGCCCGGGTAAATGGATTAACAACAGGATCAATATCATGGCGAAAATTCAACGAGATCAGGTGATTGAGGCAGCATTAGCTCTCTTAGATGAAGTCGGTCTGGAAGCGTTGACGACCCGTAAACTGGCTCAAAAACTGGGCGTGGAATCCGCGACGTTGTACTGGCATTTCAAAAACAAGGCCAATTTGCTGGAAGAAATGGCTTCAGCTGTTTTAGCCAAACACCATGCGCTAGCTGTGCCCGAAGAAACTTCGGAATGGACAAGTTGGCTGGCGGATAACGCACGTAGTTTCCGCCGCGCTCTGCTCGCCCATCGGGACGGCGCTCTGTTACATGCAGGGACATCGCCGACCCGGGTGGGAGGAGAAACCTTTTTTCCAAAACTGGTTTATCTTGTTCGAGCCGGTTTCACTGAGGCAGAAGCCGCAATGATATTACTCGCGATTAGCGAATACACTTTGGGGTGCGTATTAGAGGAACAGTCGCGAACGTACGGTAATGATAATAAAATGTTATCAAAAATACCGGCAGAAATTGCCCATATCGAATCGTTGGTCAATCCACATCCGGATACCGCTTTTGAGTATGGTCTGTCTTTGATAATTAAAGGATTATCAATGCCATCAGCTTAATATTGTGCTTATTACAACACGAGTAGCATCAGAGGCTTTAGCAAAAATTACCACAGAACCACCTTGATAATACCGGGAGAATGCATAAGGAGGAGACCCCATGTTTATTTCTGAATCCGTGATCGCCGTTATCATTGATTGGATCGACGATAACTTACATAAACCACTGCGTATAGAACAGATAGCTCATTATTCAGGTTATTCAAAATGGTATCTGCAGCGTTTGTTCCTGCAATATAAAGGAGAGAGTCTGGGGCGCTACATTCGTCATAAAAAGCTGGATTCAGCTGCCCGCGATTTACGCGAAACCGATGAGAATATTTACAGTATTGGCTTGCGCTACGGCTATGACTCGCAGCAAACCTTCACTCGATTATTTACCCGGCATTTCCATTTACCCCCCGGTGAATATCGCAAGAAAAACAAAACAGCGTATTTGTCCTGAACGCGTCTCATCAATGAGCGTATGCCTCCGGGGCGCTTGTGGTCTTCAAAAGCGCCGTAGTTGATGAGCAAGAGACGATCGTTAGTGGGATAGGGAAGAGCGATTTTTCTCTGAAAACGCGACCACCCCAAACCGAAGCCACCGGTCTTACCCTCTTCTCACCGAGAGGCGCAGCGCCCTGAAAAAGCCGGTCTATTATTCCCGCCCGCCATCACCTATCTGCCCGCCTGTACATTCTTCGCGGATGGCCAATTTTCCCGTACAGCATCTCCACGCGCAAAAATCCTGCCTCCACGCAGTGCTCAAGATAGCGGCGTGTGGTTGTTTTGCTTAATCCCGTCTCGCTGACGACTTCATCGACAGAAAAGCAGCGTGTCGCTCTGGCGTTGAACAAGGTTTGCACCCTCGCCAGCGTGTTCTCTTCGATGCCCTTACCGCCGTTATCCTTACGATAATTTTTGGCCTGTAGCTGATACAGCGAATCAACGTTCTGCTGGTCGACAATCTTCCACTCCCGCTGTTGCTCGGTGAACTGAACAAAGCGCTCAAGCGATTGGCTCAGCCGTTTCCAAGACACGGGTTTAAGAATGTAATCAAACGCGCCGTTGCGGATCGCCAGGCTACAGGTATCCATATCGCTGGCGGCGGTGATGAAAATCACCGAGCAGTTAGCGTGAGCCAGCAGGGGATTACTGATCAGCGTGATGCCTTTCCCGTCGGGTAAATAGTTATCCAGCAGAATAAGCTGCGGTTGCAGGCTGGCAAGTTTCGCCTGCGCCTCGGCCAGTGAGGAAGCGATGCCAACCAGACGCAGGCGAGGATGTTTGCTAACCAGCTCCGCATGCAGCTGCGCCAATTCGTTCTCGTCTTCAACAATTAATATGTCAATATATTCATGTTGCATAGTCAATATCTTCCAGTTCTTGAGCAGGGCGGCGGGCAGTTCCCGTGGCGGGAATAAAGAGCGAGAAAATAGCGCCCCGCGGGGTGTTATCGGCAACTTCAATGTAGCCGTCAGCCTGGGTGACGTAACTTTCGATCAGGTACAGGCCAATACCATGATCGCCACGCGTTTTGGTGGTGATACCGCGTTCAAATATACTTTCGCGGATCGCCGGTTTAATTCCTACGCCCCGATCGGCCACTTCAATAATCAGCTCGCGCTCATTCAGCTTAATCAGCACTTCGATCGGATCGTGCGGGAGCGGCGCACGCTGCGTGGCTTCAATCGCGTTGTCCAGCAGGTTGCCAATAATTGAAATTAATTCTGCTTCCAGAAGCGGGGTGAAAGCTTTATCCATCCGGCAGGCGGGATCGAAATTAATCTCGACCCCTTTTTCTCGGGCGCGCACGGATTTACCCAACAGCAGCCCGCACAGCGTGGGCGAGCTAAAGTGTGAAGAGATAAAGTCCAGCAGCTCCTGGGCGTGTTCCGACTGCGCCTGAATAAAATCAATGGCCTCTTTATAGCGTCCCATATGCAGCAGGCCGGAGAGGGTAGCCATTCGGTTTAACTGTTCGTGACGCATAATGCACAGGTTATCGACATAGCGTTTCACCTGGCTAAGCTGGGCGCTGAGCGAGTCGATTTCATTGCGATCGCGAAAGGTAATGACCCAGCCCTGGAGCGAATCTTCCAGCATGATACGCACGCGGCTGGCAATCACCGTCAAATCATTAAAACGGCAAATCTCATCGTGCGTATCTTTGAGCAGCATGGTGCGCGGTGTGAAGAACGGCACGGGCGTGATGACTTCGCTGATTAACTGCCCACGCAGCGCCCTCGCGGGCTGGGATAAGCCCAGCAGCGTTCGCGCTGCCTGATTGATCACCTCGATTCGCAGATCGCGATCGACCGCGATCACGCCTTCATAGATAGACTCCATCATTGCCTTTTGCTGACGAACTAGCAGGCCAATCTCTCGCGGCTCAAGCGAGAAGATCTGCTTTTTTATGCTGCGGGTGAAAAACCAGGAAAAAATAAACAGCGCGATAAGCAGTAGCAGGGCGGCAATAAGGATGTTGACGACCTTATTGACGGTGATGGTATCCAGATAGCTGGTGAGATAGCCCACGGAGACAATGCCCACCACCCGGCCGACATCGTTGAAAATGGGGGTTTTGCTGCGCAGCGAAATGCCTAAACCTCCATTACGAATGGTGGTGATACTTTTTCCGCGCAGCACCTCTTCGTTATCGCCGCCAACGAGCGTCGTGCCCGTCCGGTCAGCGAACACGGAGTGAAACAGATGCTGACCTTGATTATCACCAATAACAATAAAGCTCGCATCGCTGTGCGCTGCTATTTGCTGCATAAAATGATGAATGGCTTTGATATCTTTTTCTTCTACCTCTTTACGCAAATTAGGAATAAGCGCAATTTCTTCCGACTGTATTTTAGCTCTGGTGCTCATCTCCTGATATAGCTGTCTGCCAACATCGACATAATAGTAACTTCCCAGTAAGACAAATAGCACTGAGAAAAAGGCAACCAGTGAAATAAACAGTTTTATCTGAAATGACACTCTCATGACCATCACGCACGGCATCAACGGGTATGGGCAATATATCATCTTTTTTGATGCAAACCCGCAGTTTACTTAAAATTTGTGATCTTTTGCACCGGTGTACTTACCTGTGAAATTATTAAACTAAGGTTTATCTTAATACGCTTTTAATGAATGTTATATATATGTTCAATTAGGAAAAGAAACCATAAAAACCACACCAATAAACAAGGCGCTAATCACATTAAATAAAATAAACCATTAAAACCATAGCGGCCATTAAAACTCCGGATTTAATATGCCATTCCTCACATTATTTAAGCCCTGGCGACTTTACGCTTAACGCACAAATAACCAAGAGGCTTTATTATGAGCACTACTGACGATTCTTTATCTGTAACCCACGACCCGGTTAATATTCAGCGGCCGTCCCTCAAAGAGCGCTGGTGGCACATTATGGATACCTGGAAGGTGGGGATCATCCCGCTGCCGCTGTTTGTGCTGGCGGGAGCATTAATCGCGATCGACTGCCTCGGCGGCAAGCTGCCGAGCGACATCGTGGTGATGGTCGCCACGCTGGCGTTCTTCGGCTTCGCCTGCGGCGAGTTTGGCAAGCGGCTACCGATTGTTGGCAAGCTGGGCGCTGCGGCGATTTGTGCTACTTTCATTCCTTCCGCGATGGTCTATTATGGCCTGCTGCCGGACGTGGTGGTTGAATCAACCACCAGGTTCTACAAATCCACCAACATTCTTTATCTCTATATCTGCTGCATCATTGTCGGCAGCATCATGAGTATGAACCGCACTGTGCTGATTCAGGGCTTCCTGCGCATTTTCTTCCCGATGCTCTGCGGCGAAATTGTCGGCATGATCGTCGGGATGGGCGTGGGCATGGCGCTCGGGCTTGAGCCTTTCCAGATCTTCTTTTTTATCATTCTACCGATCATGGCGGGCGGCGTGGGCGAAGGCGCAATCCCGCTCTCCATCGGCTATGCCGCGCTGTTGCACATGGATCAGGGCGTGGCGCTCGGTCGCGTGCTGCCGATGGTCATGCTCGGAGGCTTAACCGCCATCATTATCTCCGGTTGCCTGAACCAGCTCGGCAAGCGCTATCCGCATCTGACCGGTGAAGGTCAGCTGATGCCAAACCGCGCTAATGCGGACACCGCCACCTCCCAGCCAGCGTTCTCCGGGAAAGCGGACGTGACGACGATTGCCTCCGGCGCGCTGCTGGCGGTGCTGCTCTATATGCTGGGCATGCTTGGCCATAAGCTGATTGGCCTGCCTGCGCCGGTTGGCATGCTGTTTGTAGCTGTGCTGGTTAAGCTTTGCAACGGCGCATCTCCGCGTCTGCTGGAAGGATCCCAGGTTGTTTATAAATTCTTCCAGACCTCCGTCACCTATCCGATTCTGTTCGCCGTGGGCGTAGCCATTACCCCGTGGCAGGAGCTGGTCAACGCCTTCACCGTAAGCAACCTGCTGGTCATTGTTAGCACCGTCTCCTCGCTGGTCGCGACCGGATTTTTCGTGGGTAAGAAGATTGGTATGCATCCGATTGATGTCGCCATCGTCTCATGCTGTCAGAGCGGGCAGGGCGGTACCGGCGATGTGGCAATCCTGACCGCAGGCAATCGCATGAGCCTGATGCCGTTCGCCCAGATTGCTACTCGTATCGGCGGCGCGATCAACGTCTCTATCTCTCTGCTGATTCTGGGCAACTTCCTCGTTTAAGTCTTCAGGAAAGAACTATGAAACTCGCAAGCTTTATCTATAAAGGTCAACGCAGCTACGGCATCGTCAAGGCCGACGGCGTGGTGAATTTAGGTCGCCGTTTGGGGGACCGCTACGGCGACCTTAAGGCGCTGCTACAGGGTAACGGTATGTCGGAGGCCACGCGCTATCTCGATGACGCCGTCGACGCGCCGCTGGAGGCCATCACCTTTTTGCCGGTGATTGAGCGGCCGGAAAAAATCCTCTGCGTGGGCATGAACTACGCCGCCAAGCGCCAGGAGTTTGACCAGCATAATCCGGCTCCGACGCTGTTTATCCGCTTTCCGGACTCCCAGACCGGGCACAATGCGCCGGTACTGAAACCGCGTCACTCCAGCGAGTTTGACTATGAGGGCGAGCTGGCGGTGATCATGGGTAAAGGAGGCGAAAATATCCGCCGCGAGGACGCGCTGCGCCACGTGGCGGGCTATAGCTGTTACATGGACGGTTCGGCCCGCGACTGGCAGCATACCTGGTTTACGGCGGGGAAAAACTGGCGTCAAACCGGGGCGTTTGGCCCGTGGATGGCGACCGCCGATGAGATCCCGGACCCGCATCAACTTGCGATCCGCACCTGGCTGAACGGCCGCATGGTTCAGGAAGACAACACCAGCAGCATGATCCACAAGGTCGCGGAGCTGATTGAATACATTAGCACCTTCACCCGCCTGAGTCCGGGCGATGTGATTATCACAGGCTCGCCGGGCGGCGTGGGTAAAAAACGTAATCCGCCGCTGTTTCTTGAGGAGGGCGACCGCATTGAGGTGGAAATCGAAAACATCGGTCATCTGAGCAATACGATCGTCGAAGCGCCAGCGCAACGGCTGAACGCAGCGCGCCAGGAAAGCTGAGTATGCACACGCAACCCACCATTGATTTTCGACTCACGGAAGTGGCCGAACATCCCGAAAGGCTCAGCCGGATTCGCGGGCTACTGGCCGACAGCGGTCTGGGGCTGGACAACGATATCATTCTGTTTGTCGAGGCGTTGTCCGGTTCGCAGCTGGTGGGATGCGCGGGTCTTGCGGCCAACGTTATCAAATGCGTGGTGGTTGATGAGCAGATGCGTGGGGTGAATCTGAGCGCGCGCCTGCTGGCGGAAGTGGAAAACGTCGCCCTCGCGCACGGCCATTTTCACCTCTTTCTGTGTACCCGTCCATGCAACAAAGAGCGCTTTGCCCGCAGCGGCTTCTGGCCCATCGCCCAAAGTGGCAACAGCGCGGTGCTTATGGAAAACACCCCCCTGGGCATTGAGCGTTACTGCCGTTCGCTGGCTGGCCAGCGCAGGTGTGGGGAGCGTATCGGCGCGATCGTAATGAACGCCAATCCGTTTACCCTCGGGCACCGTCATCTGGTGGAGCAGGCGGCCAGGTGCTGCGACTGGTTGCATCTGTTCGTGGTGCGCGAAGACGCATCGTTCTTCCCGTTTCGCGAGCGTCTGGAGATGGTGCGGGCGGGCGTGGCGCATCTGTCGAACGTCTCCGTGCATGAAGGGTCGCAATACATTATTTCGCGCGCCACCTTCCCCGCCTATTTTCTGAAGGAGAGCGGAGAAGTGCAGCAGGCGTGGAGTGAAATCGATGTGCTGATTTTCCGCGATTTTATCGCACCGGCGTTAGGGATAACCCATCGGTTCATCGGTTCCGAGCCATTTTGCGATATCACACGACAGTACAATCAGACGCTGCATCAACTGCTGACTCCGCAGATCTCGGTGGTGGAAATTCCGCGCATCAAGGCCACTGGCAATGCCATTTCGGCATCAGAAGTCCGCCGATTACTCAGAACACAACAGGTATCTCGCATTCGGGAGATTGTCCCGGAGTCCACGTTCGCACACCTCGAAGCGCACTACAGCGCGCGTGCGGAAGTGGCATAACTATCAGGAATTTATCATGAAAATTGTTAGGGAGTCGCTGTCCGGAACCCAGGAGTCCAGCGACCTGATGGTGAAAATCGCCCCCGCCGACGGCGGTCTGGAGATTATCATTCACAGTGAAGTGATCAAGCAGTTTGGCGAGCAGATTCGCCAGACGATCGACGAGACGCTGCGCGCGCTGGACGTGCGCCAGGGATTAATTATCGTCGAGGATAAAGGCGCGCTGGACTGTGTGATCCGCGCCCGCCTGCAGAGCGCGATCCTGCGCGCTGCGGAAGAGCAGACCGCTGACTGGAGAAAAATGCAATGACTACACTCCGTCGCAGCATGCTGTTCCTGCCCGGCGCGAACGCCGCCATGCTCTCTACCGCATTTATCTACCGACCTGATTCCATCATGTTCGATCTTGAAGACGCCGTTGCCTTGCGTGAGAAAGATACCGCGCGCCTGCTGGTATTCCACGCGCTGCAGCACCCGATGTATCAGGATATCGAAACCGTGGTGCGCATCAACCCGCTCAGCACGCCGTTTGGTCTGTTAGATCTGGAGGCCGCCGTTCATGGCGGCGTGGATGTAATACGGCTGCCAAAAACCGACACGCCGGAGGACATCTACGAGCTGGAAGGCCACCTGGCGCGTATCGAACGCGAGTGCGGGCGCGAAGTGGGGTCGACCCGCGTCATGGCGGCGATTGAATCCGCAATCGGGGTGATTAACGCTGTGGCGATTGCCCGCAGTTCCCCGCGCCTTATCGGCATCGCGCTGGCGGCGTTTGACTACGTCATGGACATGCAGACTGAACGCGGGGACGGCACCGAGCTGTTCTATGCGCGGTGCGCCGTGCTTCATGCCGCCCGCGCCGCAGGCATAGACGCCTTCGACGTCGTCTGGTCAGACGTTAACGACGAAGCCGGGTTCCTGCGCGAGGTCGATTTGATCCGCAAAATGGGCTTTAACGGCAAATCGCTGATTAACCCGCGCCAGATCGACCTGCTGCATAACGCTTACGCCCCGACGCAGGAAGAGGTGGATCACGCTCAGCGCGTGATTGAAGCGGCAGAGGAAGGCGAGCGTAATGGCCTCGGTGTGGTGTCGCTTAACGGCAAAATGATCGATGCCCCAATCATCAACCACGCGCAGGTGGTTCTCGAACGTGCGGCGGCCTCCGGCGTGCGTCGTTAAGGATTACACAATGAATCAGACAGAGCTTCTCCATGTGAACTTTCCCCATCTGCGGGATTTAAAACCTTTTGATACCGCCCATAGCGCGACGCCGTGGCTCAACAATCCTGAAGAGAAAAAGAACCGTAAGCTGTGCGCTTCTGTTGAAGAGGCCGTTTTACGTAGCGGTTTGCAGGACGGAATGACCATCTCCTTCCACCACGCGTTCCGTGAAGGCGACCGGGTGATCAATAACGTCGTTTCTCTGTTGGCGAGAATGGGATTCAGGAACCTGACGCTGGCTTCCAGTTCGCTGATGACCTGTAACGATGCGCTGATCGAGCATATCCAGAACGGCGTCATTGCCCGTATCTACACCTCCGGCATGCGCGGTAGGCTGGCGGATGCCATCTCTCACGGGCTGATGGACGAACCGGTACAAATTCACTCCCACGGCGGGCGCGTCAAGCTGCTGCAGGATGGCGAACTGAATATCGACGTCGCGTTTCTTGGCGTACCGTGCAGCGATGAATTTGGCAATGCCAACGGAACCCACGGCAAATCGAGCTGCGGCTCGTTGGGCTATGCGATGGTGGATGCGCACTTCGCCCGTAAGGTGGTGCTGCTGACTGAAGAACTGGTGCCGTTCCCTAATATGCCCGCCAGCCTGGTGCAGGATCAGGTGGACTACATCGTGCAGGTGGAGAGCGTCGGCGATCCCGCCAAAATCAGCGTTGGCGCGGCGCGTGTCACCAGCAACCCGCGCGAGCTGATGATTGCCCGTCATGCGGCAGATGTCATTGAGCACTCCGGTTATTTCAGGCCCGGCTTCTCGATGCAGACCGGCTCTGGCGCGGCGGCGACCGCCTGCACTCGCTTTATGGAAGAGAAGATGGAGCGCAGCGGCTTGAAGGCGCGCTTCGCCCTGGGGGGCATCACCGGCAGCCTGGTGGATCTCCACGAGAAAGGCTTAATCGAAAAGCTGCTGGATACCCAGTGCTTTGACGGTCAGGCAGCGGCCTCTCTGGCGCGTAACCCGAACCACGTTGAGATCTCCACCAACGTTTACGCCAACCCCGGCAGTAAAGCGACGAGCTGCGACCAGCTTGACGTGGTGATCCTCAGCGCCCTGGAGATTGACGTCGATTTTAACGTCAACGTAATCACCGGGTCGGACGGCGCGATGCGCGGTGCGTCCGGCGGACACTGTGACGTGGCCGCGGCGGCTAACCTGACCATTGTCGTTGCCCCGCTGCTGCGCAGCCGTATCCCAACAGTGGTAAAACGGGCCACCACGCGCCTGACACCGGGAGAAAGTATCGACGTGCTGGTGACCGATCATGGCATTGCGGTTAACCCGGCGCGCCCGGAAATCCGCGAGCGTCTGCTTGCCGCTGGTCTCAGCGTTGTGGATATCAATGCGCTGTATGAGCGGGCAATTTCGCTTACCGGCGTCCCAAAACCGATTGAATTTACCGACAAAATTGTCGGGGTGATCCGCTACCGCGACGGCAGCGTGATCGACACCGTTCGACAGGTAAAGGCGTCAATATGACCATTGCGACACCCGCATCAGCGGGTGTCAGTCTGGCGATGCTGCTGGCGGCGAAAGAGCGCCGCGCGGAGAAGATGAGCGATGACTGGTTTGCTCGCGATTAAAGCGCGGCCGATTGATGCGCCCGCGCTGGCGGAAGAGGCGCTATGGCTGGAACTGGAGCTGACGCCGAAGCCGGGGCTGGTAGACAAACTCAACAACGGCGCGCATCGTGATATGGATCACGCCCTGTTTGCCCGCAGTATCGCGGCTATTACCCCGTGGCTGGTTCGCTTTACTGAGCTGGGGGATGCCCACGCGGATAAACCCGCTGCTGAACAGCTACGGATTATTCGCCCGATAGGGATGGCCTGCGAACAGGCCATGTATGCCGCGACCAACGGCGTGAACACCCATAAAGGGGGGATCTTCGCGCTCGGACTGCTGTGCTTTACCGCCGGGCGTGTGAAAAATTTAACGGCGGACCGCCTCTGCGATGAGATGCGCAACATCTGCGCCGGGCTGGTGGCGCGTGAGTTAGCAGGGCGTAGCGGCAGAGCGACGGCGGGCGAGCGGCAGTATCAGCAGTATGGGTTGACCGGCGCGCGAGGGGAGGCGGAGAGCGGTTTTGCCACCGTCCGCGAGGTATTAGCCCGCTGGAACGGCGATCTTCATGAGCTTTTGTTGCGCCTGATGGCCATCAATCAGGACAGCAACCTGGTCTCACGCGGTGGCATCGACGGATTGCGCTATGTGCAGGGATATGCGAAAGGGTTGCTGGCTAACGGCTGGGATCGGCGGGCGCTGCTTGAGATGGACAAAGCGCTGATTAGGCGCAATCTTAGCCCCGGGGGCAGCGCAGATTTACTGTCGGTGGGATGGGTGCTGGCAAAATTACCCTCCGCCTGAACAGGGGGAGGGGATAACGTTTTGTGGGCGATAGGCCAGCCGATACGCGGGCACTACTGCTGGGGGGCAGGCTGCTTCCTTCGCCCGATGAAGAGCCAGCGGATGTAATCATAAAGCCAGTTATAAGCCATAGTGTAAGGCAGAAAGAACAGCACCAGCCCCATTTCTACGTAAAGTGCATCAACAAAGGATAGACCAAGCAAAAGTATTGCAATGGGCGTAAGCGCGGCGATTAGACCAACCTCAAAGACTACGGCGTGCAGCGCGCGTATCACCGCGGTACGTTTGAAACCTTGATATTTTTGCAGTCCGTCAAAGAGTTTATTGAAGATATAGTTCCAGACCGTTGCGGTTAATGCTGAGATAAGCGAAAGCGCCCCTGTATTGAGCAAAGACATCTGCATAAACCACGCCAGAAAAAGCGCGATTAGTACATTTGCAAGCAGTTCAAAAAGTACGGCATGAAAAATACGTTCGCGCGCGCTTTTATTGAGTTCAATTTCCATCAGTCTGTTTAACTCCAGCAGATCTGAGCCGTTACGCCGCCAGTAAACTGCTTTATTACTATCAACCCATGACCAACAGCCGGCTGTTTTACGCTATCGGCCGGATAGTGACCATTTTCCCACGTTCAAAATGCTTCAGCAAGCTGAGGTATTTCTTAATAAATTGAAAACGCCAATATTATACACCAACGCCACCCTGATTAGAGGCGCACTTTAGTCTTTATTTTAAACGGTGAGATGGCTAATAAATAAATGATGTAATGAAATTGTATTTTAATTGGATGTGTTTTGTTATCAATCTAAATATTGTATAAACGGAATGAGGAAAAATAATGTTCTGGAGGGTGATCCATGTCGGAACTTAGCAGGGAAATAGTTTCGCTGTATATTTTTTAAACCTCTGTAAACACAAGCTATTAAGAATAATAATCATTTAACGATGATCGACATTAACGATCGTTTTTCTATTTGTGATAGCTGCTGCCTATGATAATGAAACTATCGATCGCGGTTGACAATATTTATCTAGGTTGAAATTATTATTGAAACAGGAAAAAACGTATTTCTGCGCGCTATGGATAGATGATGAATAAAATAGTTATAGCAACCTCGACCGGCATAGGTTTACCGTCGCGTATTCATGTGTGGCGGATCTTTATTGTGCGCCATATCCTGACCGTAGCGGCTGACTGTCTATTTTTAGTTAAAATGAAGAATATCTGCGTGCTCATAATAACGCCAGTGATCATTTCATTACTTTGCCCTGCATTGCACCAGCTGGCAGGCGTTTCTTGCATGAGGATCTCAAAGACAGGTAAGCACCATCACCACCTGAAGTCGCAAGGGTAATATTACTTCTCACGGGAAAATTCACATGAATATTAAGTTTTTTATAGGCTTGTCGCTATTTATTTCATATTGCTCATTTGCAGAAATGCACTGGGTGAAATCAGAAAACATTAAACCTGCGGAGGTAAAAACAGCGAAGATAATATACTCCGGAGAAATAACCCCTCGTCAGGTATCCGAGCTAATATCTGCTCTTGATGAGATAAATAATGATTATCCGCAGGCAGATTCAATAAAGATATTCATTTCTAGCTTTGGCGGAAGTATGGAAAGTGGATACCTGGCAATGCAGGCTATTAAGGGGTCGAAAATTCCCGTTGAAACTATTAATGCAGGGATGACCGGTTCTTCAGCGACGTTATTATATTGTGGCGCGCAAAAGAGATTCACGCTTGCTGAATCTTCATTTATGTTGCACCCGGCGGCATCGCCAAATATGAATACTGAGTGGATCCGCCCCAATGATATTGAACTGCTAAGGAAAGACGTCGAAGATGGCAATAAGTACTTTAAGACGGTTTATAAACGTTGTACCACTCTGAGTGATGAGGAAATTAAAAAGATACTTTACAGTAATGACAGTGCGCGATATTTGGTGGCATCTGAGGCTGAAAAGATAAAATTATCACAAGGCACGCTTGCGGGTATTCTCCCGACGTCCGTTGCATATTACATTACTAACGACACTAAATAAAATGACATCACGCTCGCGGATAAGGACATTGGATTAGCAGCCACGAGTTTGCGGGGACGCTTCATCAATACCGACAATAAACCGTCCCCTCTTGCCAAATCCAGCGGATCGCTCAGCGTCTCATTGATAGACTCATGGCCGCAGCCGGTTGAAGTGGGCTGAAGTCCTGCCGTATAAGGCATGCCGATGGCTAAATGCGGCAAAACTTCTGCAGATTGGTAACGGCGCGGAAACCTCCGCGCCTTGCGGGCGTACAGGAAGCTGCAGAGCCTTAGGGCGATTAATGGTAGGCTGGAAGCCAGTTGCCATGCGCTTCAATCAGTTCATCGCACAGCTTGCGGATGTCATCGATCGACAGTTCGGCGGAAGTGTGCGGGTCGAGCAGCGCAGCATGGTAGATAGCTTCGCGCTTGCGCGTAACCGCCGCCTCGACGGTCAACAGCTGGGTATTGATGTTGGTACGGTTCAGCGCCGCCAGCTGCTCAGGCAAGTTGCCGACGTAGCATGGCGTGACGCCCTGGCCATCCACCAGACAAGGTACTTCGACGCAGGCCTCGGAAGGTAAGTTGGCGATCAAACCGGTGTTGAGCACATTACCGCCAATTTTATAGGGCCGATCGGTTTCCATCGCTTCGATGATATAAGACGCGTATTCATGGGTACGGCTGTGGGTCAGGCTGGTGTCATGGGTCAGCGCCACTTTCTGCTGCTGCCATTGTTCAATCTGCTCAATACACCGGCGCGGATATTCATCCAGCGGAATATTGAATCGCTCGATCAGCTCCGGGTAGTTGCGTTTGATCCAGTAAGGCATGTATTCGGCGTTGTGCTCTGACGATTCGGTAACGTAATAGCCGAAAATTTTCATGATTTCATGGCGCACCATATCATCATGCTTGCCCTGCAGGGCGCTGGCCCGGCGCTTAATTTCCGGGTACAGATCCTCGCCGTGGCGGCGAATGTCCAGCAGCCAGGCCATGTGATTAATACCCGCGATATGAAATTGCACGTCGTCGGTTGGCATATCCACGCTTTTCAACAGCGTTTCCGCGCAGACCTGAACGCTGTGGCAAAGTCCGACCGTTTTCACCTCCGTATGACGCAGCATAGCGCCGGTTATCGTGGCCATAGGATTGGTGTAGTTGAGTAACCAGGCATTCGGGCAGACGGCTTCGATATCCCGTGCGAAATCAAACATTACGGGTATGGTGCGCAGCGCGCGGAAGATACCGCCAATCCCCAGGGTATCGGCAATCGTCTGCCGGAGACCATATTTTCTCGCGATAGTGAAGTCGGTAATGGTGCAAGGGTCGTAGCCGCCGACCTGGATGGCGTTCACCACGTAATGGGCGTTTTTCAATGCCGCACGGCGGTTCTCAACGCCAAGGTAAGCGGCGATCTTCGCTCTGCCCGCATTGGTATTGCTGTTGATATTGTTCAACATGGCGAGAGATTCATTGAGACGCGCGCCGTCGATGTCGTACAGCGCAATCTCCACCTCTTTCAGCGTCGGGGTCGCCATAATGTCCCCGAGTACGTTTCTGGCGAAAATGGTGCTGCCCGCGCCCATAAATGTCACTTTAATCATGGTATTTCTCCGTTCCTGCTGTTTTGGTCAGGCAGAATGTACGCTGCGGCGTGACCCGGAAATATGGCTAAATGTGATATTGCTATGGCGAAAAATGATGTCGCAAAGAAAGTGTGAGCCAGCTCTGAATCTAACTGAACCGGGGGACTTTACTGGCGGTATCTCTGATAATGTGACGGGAAAAAAGCGCGAGTTACTGATGCACAAGACTTTTACCCTCAATCATACCGACAATATCGAATTGAACTTGTACCAGTACGGCGAGGAGAGTTGTCATAAGGGGCACCGTTATGGCCCCGCTGTTCGCCAGCATTACCTATTTCATTATGTGATAAGTGGAACCGGCACCTTTTACAGTGAATCCGGCGCTTTTCCTGTCGTCGCGGGGGAGGGGTTTTTGATCCACCCCCATGATGTGACCACCTACTGCGCGGATAAAAAGGATCCGTGGCATTATATGTGGCTTGAGGTCGATGGGCTGATCGCCGCCAGAATTTTCGCGGAGTGCCATCTGAGCCGGCAATCACCGATTTACCGGCCCAACCTGAATAAAGACAACGTCAGCGCCCTCGGCTACCTGCGGCAAATTGTCGAACATGGCGATGAACACCGGCTGAAGGTGCAGGGGCTGTGCTATCTCTTCTTTTCGACCTTAATCAGCAATACGCATGATCAAAGGGCTCCTCTCCGTGATGACAAGACCAGGCACCTGCAAAAGGCGATCAAAAAAATTGAAAATCGCTACCACGAACCTCTGAGCGTTGAGAGCCTGGCCGCATACTGTAATATCAACCGCAGCTACCTTTGCCGATTGTTTAAAAGCGCCTACGGTATAGGTCCCAAGGCGTATTTGCTCAATTTCCGGATGAGCATCGCCGTCAGCCTTCTCAAAAACAGCAATACGGCGATTAAAGTGGTGGGCATTTCCGTAGGCTATGAAAATCAGCTGCATTTTTCTAAGGCTTTTAAGAAAATGCACGGCGTATCTCCGGCTAAATGGCGGCAAAAATACCTTTCTGAACAGCAGGCGGCGAGGTGATGTTTACCGCTTATTCAAATCTGTGGTGTGGTTGAAATAAAGTTGTATCGGGGGGAGCCGATGCTTTTGTTGGCAGAGGATTTTGTCTGATACAATTTTGCACGACCTTGCATCAAGCGAAATTGTGGCTGAATGATAAAATGGTCACTATTTGTCAATCAAAGACCATCACGTTAAGCTAACAGAATGACTAAGAATATGAACGTACCATCAGCACGTGGCCCACTCGATCACAGCGTCCGGGAGCAAATCGTCAACGCCGCATTTGAGCATTTCGGGCATTACGGCTACGAAAAAACCACCGTAGCGGAATTAGCTAAATCTATCGGTTTTTCAAAGGCCTACATCTATAAGTTTTTCGATTCCAAACAGGCTATCGGCGAAGTTATTTGCGCTAACCGCCTGGAGACGATCATGACGGCGGTACTTGCAGCGGTGGCGGATGCGCCATCAGCCAGCGAAAAATTACGCCGCCTCTTTCGCGCGCTCACCGAAGCGGGAAGCGAACTGTTTTTCCACGATCGTAAGCTCTACGACATTGCCGCCGTCGCCTCGCGGGATAAGTGGCCTTCAACGGAAAGGTATGCGGAACGCCTGTTAAAGCTGATTGAAAGCATCGTTGTCGAAGGCAGGCAGGCCGGCGAGTTTGAGAGGAAAACCCCTCTTGACGAGGCAACCTATGCGATATACATGGTGATGTGCCCCTTCATTAACCCTGTTCAGCTGCAGTTTAACCTCGAAACGGCGCCGACGGCGGCGGTCATTCTCTCCTCGTTGATTCTCAGAAGCCTGGCCCCCTGAATGATGACCGCTCCTTTTTTTGGTCACGGGTCTGAGTATTCGGGAGCTGATTAAGGGTTTCCCATGCTCAGGCTTTTTGCCGTTTGTCGTCCGCCGGTGGTCCGTGCCGGGAGTTGATGGCGCAGCTGCCGCATTTTTACCGTCACCGCGATAAACGTCAGGGTATGAGCCCCATGCATGATTTGGTTCAGTCGCGCTTCCAGCTGCGGGAACGCGTTCTGGCGACGGAAACCTGCACGCCAAAACGCTCAATCGCGTCGATATCCGCTTTTTTCAGCGCCGGATGAGTCTCCAGCCCGAGATACGAACATGAGACAAATTCCACCATTTTTCTGCCATCGTCGAGGGTAATGACCTTGCCATCCCTTTTGGCTACCACCCGTTCATTAATATGTTCAGAGAACACCTGGCTTGATATTTTAGCGATCTATCTATTTTCCTTTTTTGCCAATTTTCCATTGCGTTACCTTCATTGTCGTGACTACCAGAAGAGATAAAATTGCCAGCGTTAACGTGCTCGTGCCGAGGGTTCTGTCAAACCCCAGGCCGGTATCCGTGAGTTTTACCGCGAAATAGCTGATGGCGCCGGCGCAGACTGTTTGGATAAAACCGGTGACTGATGCCGCAATACCGGTTTTAGTCCCTTTGATTTGCAGTGCGATAAAGTTGGCGGTCGGGAAATAGGCGCCAGGGCTGAAATTAAAAATCATCGATCCAGCGATGCATAATATGAGTGAGTGGCTATCGATAATAAATGGCGAGACCGCCAGCGCATTCATGATTAACAAAACCCAGGGATTATTTATACGCTCAAATTTTGAGAACTGATTGCCAATAATAAAAAATAAAACGGAAGCGGAAAACAGCAGCGAGTAGTGCATTGTGCTCAGCCCAAGCTGCTGCATAAAAATGGCCGGCGACAGCGAGATATAGCAAAACAGCGAACTCAGGATCAGCGAAACCAGCAGCGTTCCCTGGATAAATGCCGGCGTGATAAACCCGGAGGAAGAGGGCGCCGCAGCGCTATCGCGATGCCCCAGGCGGTGCGGAGACAGCAGAAGGGTAACGACGCTAAACAGGGCCATAACGAGGAATATATGGTTCCAGCTCGAATGGCCGAGGATCGCGGCGCCGGCACGATCATATCCGTCGCCAGCGCGGAAACCGATGCGGCGAGAATAAGGTATAAGTATATCCTGAGCATGTTAAACTCTTCGGTTAATATTGATTAAAACGTGGTGTTATTATTAATTAATGTGGCGCTGTTTTTTTAGCAAGTGAACAAATAGCGATCCCGGTCAAAATGAGCAGCGTGCTCAGTAAGTGATAGAGGTGCGGCTGGGTGTGTAAAAACAGAATGCTTAATATGCCGCCAGACAGCGGAATAATATGGGTATAAATTTCCCCGCGAGTGGCGCCAATGGCCGCGATGCCTTTATTCCAGAATAAGTAAGCCAGCCACGAGGGGAAAATAACCAGGTACGCCAGTCCGGTCAGGAAAGAGATATCGTGGTAAGAAGCGAATGAGGTAGCGGGATGCCGCCACAGCCAGAAAATCACCACCGGAAGCAGAATAAGGGCGCCGAGAAGCGAACTGACGGCGACAAAGGCGTTGGCGGGGATACGACGATCTTTGTTACGTAACAGAGAGCAATATACCGCCCAGCTCAGCGCGGATCCCATTGCCCACAGATCGCCCTGGCTAAAGCCTTTTAGCCCCTCTGCGTTGGTCAGGTTGCCGTGCAGAAGCAGCAGCAGGACGCCTGCGGTGCTAAAGAGCACTCCCCACCAGTTACGCGCCGACACCCGGTCACGGAAAATCAGCCGATTAATAATAAGCACCATGCAGGGGGTCGCAGACATGTAAATCGCTGCGTTCAGCGCCGAAGTCGACTGCAGGCCAATATAGAGAGTTAAGGGAAAACTTACCTGCCCGCACAGCGTTAAGATCAGCAGCGTTGGCGCATTTTGGCGAAACAGCAGCCGACTGTCGCGGATTTGCCGCTGATAGAGCAATACCAACAGTATCGCGGTCAACGCCCATCTCGCTTCGGTCATCAGGATCGGGTCCGCGCCCTGAACGAGAATATGCCCTACGACATAATTCCCTCCCCAAAACAGGGCCGCCAGCGTGAGTAACAGGTAAGGCATGCTGATTCCTTGCATCGCTTCGAACTGTACTAAATGGTAACTTTATTTATTTTAATATATCAATTAAATTTTATTGTTATTTTGGGTTTTTGCTATTTTTTATTTAAAGAACAAATAATTAAAACTTTGTTACGCATGTGCAAAAAATCTGATTGCAGCATATATATCTGTACGATAACGTATCTATACCATGCTTTATACAGGGATAAATCGATGCGTAAGACAGAAAATGGTTTCACCGGGAACGAACCGCATTCCGCAATGGCCAGGCTCTCTCTGGATGACATGATTGATCAGCTTCTCCACAGCAACGCGCTTTCACTAAAACTTACGGCTAATCCGCTACTGGCCGACAGAGTCTGGTACCTGACTGAAAACACCTGCATCAAGGCTTTTACCGCCAACGACCCGCAGGCTAAAAAGCGTGCCCACGGCGCGCTGTTTAAACTGTACCAGGCTTGGCTGGCGGAGCCGCTATCGGCGGCGGCAAAAAACCAGTTCCATCCCTTGCTCTGCGGGATCAGAAGCTACATCGAGACAGAATGGCTTCGGGTGGAAAAAAAACGGTTCGCTTTCCCGGCACCTGCGCTTAACGCCGGCAATATCGTTGAGGAACTTCGTGACCTCTGTCAGAAACACCCGGCCTCGCACCATCCTCTGTTTGATTTTCTCGCTTCTTCCGCTTCCGCTACGCAAATCGACTATTTCTTCAAAAGCGATAGCGCGCTGAATCTGCTGTTTTTCGATCTGGTGGCAATGGGGCTGGTCGGTTCTCTGCCGGAAACGCGCGCAGAGATTGCCCACAATCTCTGGGATGAAATAGGCCAGGGCAGCCAGGAGATCACGCACGTTAATCTGTATAAGGATTTACTGAAGCGAAGGGATATTGCGTTGCCTGAAAATCATTTCGCCCATCTGTACGACTGGCAGGGACTCGCTGGCTACAATGCGTTTATGTTGGGCGGCGTTAACCGTCAGCATTACTACAAATCGCTTGGCGTCATGGCGATGACGGAACTGTTGGATCCGCCGCAGTACCAGAAGCTGGTGACAGGTTGCCGCCGTATTGGGCTATCGGATCGCGACGTCCATTATTACTCAGAGCATATCGAGGTTGATATCGGCCACGCGGATGGATGGCTGAATAACGTTATCGTGCCGATCGGCAATAAAAATCCGGCTGCGCTGGAAGAGGTCTACTCTGGCGCAGCGCTGCGTCTTCAGACTTGCTGCGATTATTACGATTGTCTGCTGGAGGCGTTACGCACGCTCGCTGACCGCGAATCAGAGAGTACCGCCCTCTGAATAAATAAGCGCTTTTGCCGCGCTCCAGGCCGTTATACCGGGAGGGATCTCCCGGCATTCCGATGACTCGGCCTGTTGGGCTGCAATCGCGCCATCAATCAGCATAAGCATCATCATCGCCACCCGTTCCGCAGGCTCTGGTTTTAATAGTCCGATGAGGATGTCGCGGAAAAACTGGTAGAGGCGCGATTTAAACTGTGAACATATCGTCCGGATAGCGGGAGACGAGGTCCCGTATTCAAACAGGGCGCGGGTGAACATGCAGCCGTGAAAATCCGCACAGGTGAACCAGTTATTGTAGTATTCAAAGACGGCAAACAGCTTTTCACGCCCCGTGGGTTTATCCGCGGTAATGTCCTGCAGCGCCTGCATAAAATCACACTCTTTCTGCTGTAAAATATCAAGAATGAGCGCCTCTTTATCCGGATAGTAGCGGTAGAACGTCATTTTGGAGATGCCCGCATTCTCCGAAATCCGGTCAATACTCGGCGACTGATACCCCTCTTTGTTAAACAGGGACATAGAATGGCGGATAATTTCCGCTTGTTTTGGCTTCATACTGTTTCCCGTTGAATGCAGTAATACAGGGGGGCTCTGGTAGATAGCAGTCATCATTTGATATGGCGGGCGGGCATCGCAACGATGCAGGCGCAATGTTATCCCGATAGCCAATATCCATGCCCCTGCGGTGGGCGGCATGAGTGAACGCGTTGACCCATCAAAAACGTTCGTCGATTCTTACATCCGGCCTCGAAAAAAGCAAAAATCCTCAGACCATCTCAGTTGAGCATGAAGCAGAAATGCGCAGGCGTCGCTATTTCATGTCCCTTATGCCCTTCACGTTGCGCTCGGGACGGATAAAGAGATACCGGGGAGAAGTTAGCATCCCCCCCGAACAGGGGGTGATGTTTTTGTGATGCAAGTCATAAAATAACACTCGGTTATTGTAATGTTATTTGCAGTCAATGGATTTGCACTTGAATCGACCCGCGCTATCTCTGCGGGTTTTTTTTCGTCCAGCGATTGTCGGCGGGCGGCGACTCCTCCTGCTGTAAATAGTCCTGATACCAGCCGCTGATGCGTTGGGTCACGGGATTTTCGTTGAGGTCGAAGCGCCTGCCGTCGAGCCTGCTTACCGGGGTAATACCTGCCAGCGTTCCGGTGACAAAAGCTTCGTCCGCAGTGAATGCTTCGGCAAGGGTAAAGGATCTTTCCTGTACGCCGAGGCCCTGCTGGCGCGCCAGTGACAAGATCGTGCGGCGGGTAATACCGTTAAAGCAGTACAGGCCGTTTGAGGTCCACAGCTCGCCCTGGCGTATGATAAAAAAGTTGGTGGAATTGCAGCTGGCGACAAAACCATGAGGGTCCAGCATCAGCGCTTCATCTGCGCCGGCATCCAGCGCCTGCAATAGCGCCTGAATCAAATTCAGGCGGCTGTGGGAATTAAGACGCAAATCGAAAACATCCGGCGCGCTGGTACGATAGGTCGAGGTGAACAGGGCAAGGCCGCGCCGTTTGGCTTGTTCATCAACAACCTTATATTCCGCCACGCAGACGATAGTGGCGCCGCCGAGGATAAAGCGCGGGTCCTGATTTGGCGTGCGCTTTTTGCCGCGGGTGATCATGAGCCGCAGATGGGCGCCGTCCGTCATACCGTTGATCTTCAGCGTGTTGTACATAATATCGGTTAGCTCCTCAGGACTATGGCCGATATTGAGCTGGATAGCGGCTGCCCCGGCAAACAGGCGATCGAGATGCGCCTGAAGGGCGATCAGCTTGCCGTTTACCAGCCGCAGCCCCTCCCAGACCCCGTCGCCGCAGACGTAGCCGGAATCGAAAACGGAAACCGTGGCGCGATCGCGATGAACGAATTCGCCGTTGACGTACACTTGCACATTGTCGTTGCGCGTATCCTGCAGGTACGCCTGACTGCTTTGACCGGAGAGAGCTAAACTCATCATGTTTCCTTGCGGTTAAAATGCCCGTTCAGCGAAACGGGAAAGGAAGGCCTGGGTGCGCGGTTGGCGCGGATGGCGCAGCACCTCTTCCGCGGTGCCCATTTCATGAATCACGCCGTTTTCGATAAAAATCACCCGATCGGCGAAATGCCAGGCAAAGCCCAGCTCATGAGTGACCAGCAGCAGCGTCCGTCCCTCATCTGCCAGTTCACGGATGGTATGCAGGACTTCCCCCACGAGTTCAGGGTCGAGGGACGAGGTGGGCTCATCGAACAATATTATCTCTGGCGCCATTGCCAGGGCGCGAGCAATCGCGACGCGCTGCTGTTGACCGCCGGACAGGCTGCCGGGCCAGGCCTGATGCTTATGGCCGAGCCCCACTTTTTCCAGCTGCGCGCGGGCAATGCGCATCGCCTCTTCGCGACGCATCTTTTTCACCGATATCAGGGCTTCGCTGACATTTTGCAGTACCGTCAGATGCGGGAAGAGATTAAATTGCTGAAACACCATCCCCACGCGCTGGCGAACATCGCTCAGCTGTTTTTCGCTATAGCGCCGCTGACCGCGGCTGTCGATTTTACCGAGGGTAACGCCGTCCAGTTCTACGGTGCCAGCGCTGGGTATTTCCATAAAGTTCAGACAGCGCAGCAGGGTGCTCTTACCCGAGCCGCTGCCGCCAATGATGGCGATTTTCTCACCGGCATAGATATCTAAATCGATGCCCTGTAACACGCTTTGCGCACCAAAGCGTTTGTGCAGGGCGCGTATCCGCATGACAACTTTTTTCTCTGACATGGCCTTTCTCATCAAATTAAGGATGTGGACGGTAGCGGCGCTCCAGTCGTGCCGCCAGGTAACTTCCGGGCCAGATCAGCACAAAATAGAGCAGGGCGACGACGGTGAAAATCTCCACCGGGCGATACCAGGTACTGCTTAGCAGCCTGCCCTGATACATCAGTTCATTAACCGTGAGAATCGAGGCCAGGGAGGTCACCTTCGCCAGTTCAATCATGCGGTTTGTCAGGGCTGGCAGCATACGGCGAAATACCTGCGGCAGGATGATGCGCCGTAGCATCACGCCCGGCGGCATGCCTAAGGCTTTTGCCCCTTCCCACTGTCCGCGTTCGATGGACTGTAGCCCGGCGCGAAAAATTTCGGTGCTGTAGGCGGCGGTGTACAGGGTTAACGCCAGCGCGGCGGCGCCAAAAGTGGAAAACTGAATGCCCACCAGCACCGGAAAGGCATAGTAGAACCAGATGAGCTGGATAAGCACCGGCGTATTGCGGAACACCTCGACAAAGGCGCTGGTAAGGGGATAAAAAAAGCGCGGCCCGCGGGCACGGACGACGCCAACGGCAAGTCCGAGCAGCGTGCCGACAATTCCCGCCAGCAGCCATAGCTCCAGCGTAACGCCCAGTCCCTTCAGCAGTACCGGCAAGTTTTGCCAGACAAGGGAAAAGTCCCACTGATAATGCATGGTTGTTCTCTCGTTAACGTGTGTCGGAGACGGCAAGGCGTCGTTCAAGCAGCCGGCTGCCCTGGCTGATAATCAGCAGCAGGGTGAAGTACATCACCGCGATGAGCGAATACACTTCCAGGGGCCGGTAAGTCTGACTGTTGATTTGCATCGCCTGATACAGCAGCTCGCTGTATGCCAGAGACGAAGCAAGGGCGGTGGATTTGAGCAGTTCGAAAGAACGCTCAAGGAAAGGAGGAATCATGCTGCGCAGCGCCTGAGGGAAAATAACCCGTCGGAGCGCGGTGGCGCGCGACATGCCCAACGCCTTCGCCCCTTCCCATTGTCCGGCGCCGATCGACTGGATGCCGCCGCGGTAAACTTCGGCATAAAACGCGGCCGACTGGGCGGAGAGCGCCAGTACAGCGGCAGCGAACGGCGAGAGCGTCAGCGGGCTGACGATTGGCAGAGCGTAGTAGATCCAGAAGAAGTGGACAATCGCGGGAGTATTACGATAAAAGCCGATCAGTATCAGCGCCGGCATACGGAAGAGCGTTAGCGGCGAGGCCTTCATCAACGCCAGCGCAATGCCGGCCAGCATGCCGAATAAAATACTGGTGACGCCGATCTGAATGGTACCCCACAGCCCCTCCAGCAACAGCATGCGATATGGCCAGATGGCGGCAAAATCCCATTGATACGACATAGTTCTGGAACCCCTGAAAAACGCAAAACGATGGTGATGGTTTTAGAACGACATCATCTTAGCAGTAGCGAAATGTGATAATTAAATAATAAAAACCATTGCTATTATCTCTTTTGGTTATAAATATTTACGCGAGAAAGCAATGCCAAACTTTGATTCTTTAACCGCTACGCTGGCGCGTTTTGCCGGCGAACTCACTCCGGCTGCGATACCGGCGTCGGTGAAAGCCAGGATCGCTCTGCATTTTATCGATAGCCTGGGCTGCGGCATTGCCGGCGGCGAAGACAGCGTGCTGCGTAAAAGCGCGCGGGTTATTCGGAGCCAGTACGCGACGGGCAGAAGCGTGGCGCTTGACGGTGGAACTCCGCTCTCCGCCAGCGGCGCCGCGTTCCTTAACGCCGCTGCGATAAACGCGCTGGATTATGACGATGGTTTTGAAGTCGCCGGGCGGGGGATGGGGCATCCCGGCGCCACGCTGGTGGCCGGGGCGCTGGCCGCGGTGGGCCAGGGTGGGCCGGTCAGCGGCGGGGCGTTGCTGACCTCTCTGGTGGCGGCCTGGGAAATCAACAGCCGCGTGATTATCTCTCAGCAGCCGAGTCCTGAAAGGTTTCAACAAGTGTATGGCGTGTGCCAGCACGAATCGCTGGGGGCGGCGGTGGCGTATGGTTTACTGCGCGGCTGCGATGCCGCGGGGCTGGAAAATAGCCTGGGACTGGCCGCCTCGTTAACCCCTTTGCCCACGTTGCATAAGTACAACTGGCAGGCGCGTCCACTGGTTTCGTTTAAGGATTACAATGCGCCGGCGGCAGAGGCCGGCGTACGCGCGGTGGAGCTACACCTCGCGGGAATAGTGGGGCCGCGCGCGATACTCGATGGCGAACAGGGGTTCTGGCGGATGTCAGGCTCCGACCGCTTTCAGCCAGAACGGCTGACAGAGAATCTGGCGACGCACTGGCAGCTCAGGCACGCCAGTTTCAAAGACTATCCGGTATGCCGTTGGATGCATACGGCGCTGACGTCGTTTGAGCGTCTGCTGGAGCGTATTCCGTCGGCAGAGTCGATTGAGCGGATACGCGTCTATGGGAGTTTCACCCTGGCGCGTTTTTTCGCCGACGCGCGTCCCGTCAGCAATACCGATGCGCAGTTCAGTCTGCCGCTGGCGATAGCCTGCCTGGCTTTTAAAATCGCGCGTCATCAGTGGAGCAGCGATCGGACGCGCGGCGCGGCGCCACTCCTTGCCTTTGCTGACCGGGTTGAAATTATCGCCGATGAGACCTTTGAACAGCTGATGCTGCAGCATCGCCGTCCCGCCGCGCGCGTGGAAATTGTGCTAAAGGGAAGGACGATCGCCGGAGAGCGTATCGACTTCCCGCCGGGGTGCGCAGAAAATCCGCTGCCGGAACAGCGGATCGTTGATAAATGCGTGGCCAACCTGTCATCACGCCTCAGCGCTCCGCGGGCAGCGCGGCTGATTGACGCTCTGCTGGATATGGAACGCTGCGCGGACATTGGCGCGGCAATCGCGCCGCTTCTGCCCGCGCCAGGAGATTAATCGCTCATTTCCACTCTTCTTTAATCACCGAGGGCACTTTGCTGATATCCACACCGCGTAGCTTAAGGGCGTCTTCATAAAACTGTTTGCTCTGTCCCGACTGGTAAATTTTGGCAAACTCTTCATTCAGGAAGTTGCGGAAGCGGGGATCGCTCTCTTTGCGCAGCGCGCCGCCGGTGCTGATGGCAATAATCGGTTTTGGCAGAATCAGGTTGCCTTTGTGCACTTTTGCCTGCTGCAGCGCTAGCGCCGGGTGAACGTACGAGAGGGCGTCGACGCGTCCGGCGTAGAAGGCTGCGACGCCTTCATCCATATTGGTAAAGCGCACCAGCTGCACTTTGGGTAATTTTTTGGTCAGTATCAGGTCCGGGCTGCTGCCGAGTGTGACGCCAATCTTAATATCCGGGCGATTAAGATCTTCCCAGCTCTCGGCCTTCACGCCGTCGCGGATCAGGACCCCCTGCGCATACCAGAGGAAGGGCTGGTCGGAAAAGTCGGCGGCTTTGCGGCGTTCATCGGTGGGGTCCAGCACCAGCATGGTATCAATCTGTCCGGCCTGCAGCGCGGCGACCGCATTCCCCCAGGTGGTTTCCACCGGCACCAGTTTTACGCCTAAATCTTTTGCCAGTACTTTACCTACGTTATAGCCAATGCCGTTCCACTGACCGGTGGCTGGATCTTTAAAATACCACGGTTCCCCCTGCGCGACTCCGATGCGCAGTTCGCCCGATTGCTTAATATGATCCCAGGTGGACTCTTCGGCATGGCTGAAAAAAGGCGCGGCGGCGATCGCCAGCGACAATAGCAATCTATGAATTTTTCTTGGCATATTTTTACCCTGATGAGAAAGTCATTTCTGAAAAACAACGTATTACGCGAACACGATAACGGAGTTTGTTATCAGTGCATTATTATTTTTTGGTTTAACTCATGCCTGAATGTTATTTACTGATACCTAAGCTGTTTACTTAAATCATGGCGTGTTGCACATATTATTCATAACTTAATGCGCTATTGTTCTAAGGTGTTTTATTTCCGTCGCCGAATTTAAAAATTTCGACCTGGTGGGAGTCATAGTTTGCGGGGTCGTTAAAAAATATCACTTCTGACTGGCAGGCTCATAAAAGCGCGGCAATATTAGCCCGACCAGCGTCCCGGCCTGAAATGATATCGCCGTGTCCCTTGCGCAGCGTCTGGCGATAGAGTGCGGAAGATAAAAACGCCTTTACCGGGTAAATTTCCCTATCCACGGGCTGCTTGTATCCTGTGACCAGAGTTGTAATAGCATCTCCCTGAACTTTTCCGCTGCAGGGCTAAGCGCCGTTTCTCTGCGCAGCACGAGACCGAGCGTGCGGCGAATAACCGGCTCAACGAGTGGACGGCTGACAAGAATATGATGCTCATCGGTCGGCATGGCCAGACTGGGAACCACTGCCACGCCAAGCCCTGCCTCTACCATACCCAGCGACGTCGACAGATGCCTGACTTCATAGAACCAGTTGGGCTTCCAGTCCATATTCTCCAGCGCTTGATCGATCAGCGAGCGGTTACCGCTTGAACGTCTTACGCCAATAAGCCTGAAGTTGGCCAGGTCTTCCCACAAGATCAGTGATTTCTGCGCCAGTTCGTGATCCCGTCGGCAGGCTAATACGAAAGGCTCATTGACCAGCGGCGAGAAATCGATATTGGGATGTGTGATGTTTATCATGTTTATGCCGAAATCTGCGTCACCGTTTAAGACGGCTTCAAGGCAATCGCTGGCGCTGTGCTCGAGGATTCGGATACGGATATTGGGATAGTGGTTGTTATAGTCCCTGATGACGGAGGGGAGGAAATAGAACGCTGCGGTGGGGAGACAGGACAGGGTGACGACACCGCTTTGATGGGTGGCCATTTCTTTAATACTCAGGATCGAGCTCTCATAAAAATCTATTAAATTCTTTGCCTTAGGTAAAAACTCTCTGCCTACAGCCGTGAGTTTAATGTTTCTGGTTGTCCGTTCAAATAGCGTAGCTCCCAGCTGCTCTTCAAGTTTTTTAATCCGCCGCGTTAATGCCGGTTGGGATGTGTGAAGAAAATGTGATGCTCTTGTGAAACATCCAATTTCTGCAATTTTAACAAACGCTTGTATACCTTGAAGATCGTGCAGCATGAGATTTCACTCCAGACTTTGTCGCGATGCAAACACACTACCCTAACCGCTATTTATACGCAAAACGTATTAATGGTTGGTTTTATTGGCATTAGCATTATGTATTCGTCTGTGGAATCCTGACATTGCTCTTATTAATGCGTGAAACGAGAAACATAATGTTAAAGATTCCTTGTGTACTGATGCGTGGCGGTACTTCGAAAGGCCCGGTGCTTCTGGCCAGTGATTTGCCGACAAAAATTGAAGAACGCGATGCTGTGCTGCTGGGCTTAATGGGCGCGGGTCACGAACTTGAAATTGATGGTATTGGCGGCGGCAGCCCCCAAACTAGTAAAGTCGCTATTGTTAGCCCCTCGGACAGTCCGGATGCTGATGTCGACTATTTATTTGTTCAGGTGATGGTCAACGAGCGTCGCGTCGATACCACGCCCAACTGCGGAAACATGCTCTGTGCCGTAGGGCCCTTTGCGATTGAAAAAGGCCTTGTTAAGGCGCAAAGTCCGGTGACGACAGTGCGAATTCGCAACCTGAATACCGGTACGCTGGTTGATGCGGAAGTACAAACGCCGAATTTTTATGTCAACTATGAAGGCGATACGCACATTGATGGCGTTCCCGGCTGCGCCGCGCCGATTGGCCTGACTTTCCTTAACTCCGCCGGATGCAAGACGGGAAAGCTGCTGCCAACCGGTAACGTCGTCGATGTGATTGATGATGTGGAAGTCACCTGCATCGATATGGCGATGCCGATGGTGCTGATTAGGGCTGAGCAGATGGGAAAAAGAGGGGACGAATCACCGGCCGAACTCGATGCCGATCGCGCGTTTATGAATAGGCTGGAAACGATCCGGCGTAAGGCGGGAGCGAAAATGGGGCTGGGCGATGTTGCCGATAAAGTGATCCCTAAACCGGTTCTGCTGAGTGAACCCGGCGCAGGCGGGACCATCAGAGTTCGTTATTTTATGCCTCATACCTGCCATAAATCTCTGGCTATTACGGGGTCTATCGGCATAGCAACGGCCACGATAATTGAAGGGTCGGTGGCCCATCACATTGTAGCCGTTCAGCCCAGGACGCCGTATACCAATATAATTAATATTGAACATCCAAGCGGGAAAATTTCGGTATCTTTACTCAAAGAGGGAAATGATATTGAAAAAACGCGTGCCGCAGTGATTAGAACTTCCCGTAAATTATTTGAAGGTACGGTTTGCGTCCCGGAATATGTTTTAGTGGAGGAATTATAAATATTTTATATCATTAATGCGGTGAAATACTGATGTCCTCTAGCGTGTAGTTGCTACATAACTCTGTACCTAAAAAAATAATGTCGAGGATTTTATGGCTATAACCCATACGAAAGATAATCAGCTTAATTCTGCTCCCGTCAAGGTCAGTAATTATATTCGGATCATCCTGGCCCTGGCGCTATCCGGCCTTGCAGAATTAGCCTCCCTGTTTTTTATTCAACCTTTGTTACCGGTTCTGGCTGTCGAATATGATGTGCCGGTTAGTCAGGTGAGTATCATTCTCTCTGCAGAAACGGCGCTTCTGGCTATAGGATTATTATTCACCGGGACGCTGTCCGATCATTACGGCAGAAAAAAATTAATTATCGTTTCGCTACTACTTGGCGGACTGCTGACGATGCTCTGTCCTCTGGTCGAATCATGGGCGATGCTGGTGGCTCTGCGTGCGGTTATTGGTCTGGCGCTCAGCGGTATCGCTGCTGCCGCAACTGCCTATATCAGCGAGGAGGTCGCGCCCGTGGTGGCTGGGGTGGTCACTGGATACTTCGTCTTTGGTAACTCGATGGGAGGGATGTCCGGGCGTATTGTGGCGAGCCAACTGATCGACCATATCTCAATAAACACCATTTTCTATGGTTTTGCGATCAGCCTGATTTTGGTTGCTTTGCTGGTTAACTTTTTACTCCCGTCGTCTCAGAACTTTAAGCCAACGCAAAACCTTAATGTTCTTCGCGTAGTGAAAGGCGCAGCATCTCACTTTAAAAATAAAAAACTGGCGTTAGCTTTTGTGATTAGCTTTATCATTTTTGGGGTATTTACCTCTCTCTATAACTACCTGGCTTTCTTCCTGAAAGGCGAACCGTTTCATATTTCTCCGGCGAATGCGGGCCTGCTCTCCTTTAGCTTTGCCTTAAGCTTTTTCACCGCCCCTCAGGCGGGACGACTTTCCGCAAAATACGGCAGTATGAGAGTCCTGCGTGCGCTGTTTGTGATGATGGCGCTAGGAATGTTGCTGACTTTAACCTCTAACGTCGTCACCTTTATTATTGGCGCGGTTATTTTTACCGGCTGTTTCTTTGGTTGTCACTCCATTGGTTTAAGTTGGGTAAGCAAAAATGCAACGCATGCACGTGGCCAGGCCGTCGCGCTGTATCTGTTCTTCTACTACATGGGCGGCTCAGTGATTGGTTTCGTGAACGGTTTTGTTTTCCACTCTATGGGCTGGCAGGGGATGACGGGATTCATTATTGCGCTACTGGCCGTTGGCGCGGTGGTCGCAACGTATTTGTCTTCCAGCGAAACAAAAGCCATGGTTCCGGTTGAGTCTTAAATCCTTCGTAGCGAAGTAAATTACTCACGTCATGTCTAATGGCGTGAGGAAAGAAATTCAATGTTAGTAAGGTGTCATCATGAAATTAGCAAGCTATGTTCATCATGGTCGTAAGAGTTATGGAATTTTGACGGATACAGGCATTATTGACCTGGGTAGCAAAATTGGTCATCAATATCGTACGCTGAAGGACTTACTGCAGTGGGGCGCCATTGAGATAGCCGGGCAATATGTTAATTATCCGGTCGATATTATGATGGCTGATATTACTTTTTTACCAGTTATTGAAAGCCCTGGGAAAATTTTCTGCGTCGGTATGAACTATGCGGAAAAAAGAAAAGAGTTTTCTGAAACGAACGATGCGCCGACCCTTTTCGTTCGTTTCCCTGACTCGCAAACCGGTCATGCAACGCCGATATTAAAACCCGCGCTATCTAATGAATTTGATTATGAAGGCGAGCTAGCCGTTATTATAGGCAAACCGGGTATGAATATCGATACCGACGCTGCCCTGAGCCATGTTGCCGGCTATAGCTGCTATATGGATGGTTCGGTGCGCGACTGGCAGCATGCCTGGTTTACCGCCGGGAAAAACTGGCGGCAGACCGGCGCATTTGGTCCCTGCCTGACAACCGTTGATGAAATACCTGACCCCCACCGCTTGTCTATTCAAACCTATTTGAACGGCATCATGGTTCAGAATGATTCGACGAGCAATATGATCCATAAAGTCGCCGATCTGATTAGCTATATCAGTACTTTTACTGCGCTCAGCGCCGGCGATGTCATTATTACCGGCTCCCCAGGCGGCGTCGGTAAAAAAAGAACCCCCCCTCTCTTTATGCATCAAGGCGATCGGGTCGAGGTGGTTATTGAAAATATTGGCCATCTCATGAATACGATTGTCGAATCAAAACCGCAGCACGAAATGCAGATGTCGTAGTCTCCGCGGGCTCGGGCAAGATTATTTTTTGACGCCCATTAAGGTATGGGCAGGAGAAACAAGATGTACACCGACCAAACGCTAGAATTCGAGAGAGTGGAAACTAGCAACGGTACCTTCAGAGAAGAAATTATTCTCTTTCTGAAGAACAATGGATTAGGTATCGACGGCGACATTGAGCAATTTGTTGTCGCGCGCTGCCAGCGGCAGCTGGTTGCCTGCGCCGGGCTTGCGGGGAATACGTTAAAATGCATTGCGGTTGCCAGAGAGTGGCGCGGGACGGCGTTAGGCCTGAAAATCATTCATGAAGCGGAGCTGCAGGCTGTTCAGAACGGCGAACATCAGCTTTTTCTCCTGACGTGTCCGGATAATGTTCGGTCGTTCCAGGGATGCGGATTTTATCCTTTGGTCACCCTCGATAACAGGGCGACGCTGATGGAGAATTCGCCGGTTGGCATCCATCGCTACTGCCGCCAACTGCGGGGCCAGCATTTGGTGACGGCCGGAAATATCGGCGGGATTGTGATGAATGCAAATCCCTTTACGTTAGGGCACCAGTATCTGATTGAGCAGGCTGCAAAAGCTTGCGACTGGCTGCATGTCTTTGTCGTTGAGGAAGATCTGTCCACGTTTTCCTTTCGGCAACGGTTTGCCATGGTTCAGGAGGGGTCACGGCATTTGCCTAATATTACGGTCCATCCTGGCTCAAAATATATTATTTCTCGAGGAACATTCCCCGGTTACTTTCTCAAAGAAAAACAAATTATTAACGAGGTGTATGCCGCAATAGATTTGCTTATGTTCCGCCGTTACATTGCACCGGCTTTAAATATTAATCAGCGCTTTGTTGGTACTGAACCCTTCTGTAAGGTGACCGCGCAATATAATGACGCAATGCATCACTGGCTGGAGGATGAGATGACAATACCTGCCGCCAGTATCAAGGTGAATGAGATTCAGCGGATGACCGATATGAATAATCTTCCCATCTCCGCCTCTGCGGTCAGGAAATTGTTAAATCACGAAGATATGCACACCGTTAAATGTATGGTGCCTGCAACTACGATGCCTTATTTATATAAATGGTTATCAACGAATCAATCAAAGCAGCCCGATTTGGATATGGTCGATGCTTAATAAATAATTGTTCAGGATATTTATATGAAAATATTACATGCGGCAATCGCCGGGACGCTCGAATCCAGCGACCTGGTTGTCAAAGTCAGCCCCTACGATGATGGGCTCGATATAACTATCAACAGTGAAGTGTACAAACAATTTGGTGAACAGATTACGGCAGTGGTCAATGAAACACTTTCCATATTAAACGTTACGCAGGGCCAGATTATTGTGGAGGATAAGGGCGCGCTGGACTGTGTTATCCGCGCCAGAATGCAGGCGGCGATTTTACGGGGAACGGCCAGCAACGAAATTGCGTGGGAAAAATTATGATGAAAAAATTACGTCGCAGCATGCTTTTTTTACCGGGTTCAAGCGCCGCTATGCTTTCAACCGCCTTTATTTATAAACCCGATTCAATCATGTTTGACCTGGAAGATGCGGTCTCGTTGAAAGAGAAAGACAGCGCGCGGCTGCTGGTGTTCCATGCGTTACAGCATCCTATGTATAAAGATATTGAAACCGTTGTCAGGGTTAACCCGCTGAATACGCCGTTTGGCTTAAAAGACCTCGAAGCGGCGGTGCGCGCCGGCGTCGATGTTATCCGTTTACCCAAAACCGATACGCCGGAAGATATTTATCAGCTTGAGCGTGAAATTGTGCGTATTGAAGAGAGCTGCGGCCGTCCGGTGGGCTCTACGCAGCTCATGGCGGCGATTGAATCGGCGGTGGGCGTCATTAATGCCGTCGCTATCGCCAGGGCATCTCAACGTCTGATGGGGATTGCGCTGGCGGCGTTTGATTACGTCATGGATATGCAAACGGAACGCGGCGACGGTACGGAGTTGTTTTACGCGCGCTGCGCGGTATTACATGCGGCCCGTGGGGCAGGCATTGATGCGTTTGACGTGGTCTATGCCGATATTAATGACGAAGCCGGCTTTTTGAAAGAAGTGGATTTGATTAAGCGTATGGGCTTTAACGGTAAGTCGCTTATTAATCCACGGCAGATTGAGATCTTACATAATGCCTATGCCCCCACTCAGGAAGAGGTTGATTACGCCGAGCGTGTAATTGCCGCGGCCGAAGAAGGGGAGCGTAGCGGACTTGGGGTGATTTCACTGAACGGCAAAATGATTGACGCGCCGATCATCAACCATGCCCGGGTGGTTATTGAACGTAAAAATGCCTCCGGCATCCGTCAATAATCTCCATTCAGTCACCAGCAACAGGATTTAACTATGAATCAATTAACCGAAGCCCTTCATAATATATCCGGCGCCCAGCATCAGTATGAGGTATTTTCCGGCGCAAATACCCATACGCCCTATCTTGCGGATACCCGGCAAAAATATCAGCGCAAACTTTTCGACACGCTGGATGAAGTTTTATCGCGCTGCGATTTACGCGATGGGATGACCGTTTCATTTCATCACGCCTTCCGCGAGGGTGATAAAGTAATTAACTACGTTATGGCCAGGCTGGCGGAAAAAGGCCTGCGAGGGTTGACGCTGGCGTCAAGTTCCCTGATGACCTGCAACACGCCGCTGACCGAGCATATTAAACAAGGCGTTATTAGCAAAATCTATACCTCCGGGATGCGCGGTGAATTAGCGGATGCGATTTCACACGGCCTGATGGAGGAGCCGGTACAGATCCACTCGCACGGCGGCAGGGTCAATCTGATTGAAAAGGGTGAAATTAATATTGATGTCGCGTTCCTGGCGGTCTCCTGCTGCGACGAATATGGCAATGCCAGCGGCAGCGGCGGTAAATCCCGGTGCGGCTCGCTTGGCTACGCGATGGTCGATGCAAAATATGCCCGAAAGGTGGTTTTGCTGACGGAAAGCATTGAACCGTTTCCGTACATGCCGGCCAGCATTATTCAGGATCAGGTTGATTATATTGTCAAAATCGACAGCGTAGGCGACCCGGCGAAAATCAGCGTTGGCGCCGCGCGCGTGACCAGCAATCCGCGAGAGCTGATGATCGCGCGGTCTGCTGCGGACGTCATTGAGCATTCCGGTTATTTTCGCGATGGCTTTTCCCTGCAAACGGGATCGGGCGCGGCGTCCACCGCCTGTACGCGATTCCTGGAATCCCGCATGAGGAAACACAATATCGTCGCCAGCTTTGCCTTAGGCGGCATTACCGGCAGCATTGTCGATCTGCATGAAAAGGGGCTGATTACTAAGCTGCTGGATACACAAAGTTTTGATGGCGCGGCGGGAGAGTCGCTGGCGAAAAATCCGCACCACGTTGAAATTTCGACCAGCGTTTACGCCAACCCGGCGGCGAAAGCCGCCTGCTGCGACCGCGTGGATATCGTCATCTTAAGCGCGCTGGAAATTGATACGGATTTTAACGTCAACGTTCTGACCGGCTCCGACGGTGTGATGCGCGGCGCATCGGGCGGACATTGCGATGTCGCTGCGGCGGCAAATTTAACTATCGTGGTCGCGCCCCTGATCCGCAGCCGCATTCCCACCGTCGTCAGGCGCGTCACGACCCGCGTAACGCCGGGAGAGAGCATTGACGTGCTCGTCACCGACCACGGCATTGCCGTGAATCCTGCCCGCCCGGAAGTCAAAGAGAGGCTGACGGCGGCCGGTTTGCCGGTTGTTGATATCGAGGCGCTTTATCAGACATCGCTGGTGATTTCTGGCGAACCGAAACCTATTGAGTTTACCTCGCGCATTGTCGGCGTCGTGCGTTATCGCGATGGCAGCGTCATTGACGTTGTAAGGCAGGTGAAAGAATGATCGACGAAACGACAAACGCTTCCTGCGCCACTCTCACCCTTGAGGAGGTCCTCAGAGCCAGAGAAGCGCGCGCGAGTGTACAACAGGCGTGGCTGCGCCGCTTCGAACAACCGATGGTATCCACCACGCTTGTCTGGCCCGGAGAGGTAAAAGATACGCCGCTTGCCCGGCAGGTTATGGCGGAGGCGACGGACGCGTTGAGCCAGCTGTTGCTGAAACATCGCTGGGGCGTTTCCAGACACGACGTTCGTTTTCAGCCTACCGGGCCCGAAGCGTTCTGGTCCGTAGCGGCGCCTGCCTGGATGATTAAGCACGTGACGGCGCATCTTGAAGATCATCATCCTCTCGGGCGTCTGTGGGATATCGATGTTTTTTGTCCCACATCCGGATTAATTAAGCGCAGCGCGATCCGACAGCCGATGCGCAAATGCTTCATTTGCAATGAGGCTGCCCACGTCTGTTCCCGTATGCGCCGCCATTCTCAGAATGAACTTGCGCAAGTGATTGAGGATTTAGCCTATGACTATTTTCGCGGTCAACGCTGAACGGGCTGAGCAACGTGAAAGCATCGCCTGGCTGGCTGCCGAGGCGATGTATCGGGAAGTGAGATTAACGCCAAAGCCCGGGCTGGTTGATGGCGAGAACAATGGCGCGCATCGTGATATGAACATCGCCCTGTTTATGGCCAGTATTCGCGCCGTCTCGCCCTGGTTTCCGCGCTTTTTTGCGCAGGGAAAGGCGACGGCGGATTTGCCTGCCCCGCAGACGCTATTGGCGATAAGGCCCACAGGACTGGCCTGCGAACAGGCGATGTTCAACGCCACGGGGGGAGTCAACACCCACAAAGGCGGCATTTTTTCCCTCGGCCTGCTGTGCGCCGCCGCTGGGCGCCTTGTTAAGCGCAACCAGATGCTTAGCCAGCGCAATCTGTGCGAGGAAACCCGCGCGATGTGCGCGGGCCTGGTTAGCCAGGAACTGAAAAGAAAGGGCCTCGCGAAAACCAAAGGCGAGCATATTTTTCAGCGCTTTGGGCTTAGCGGCGCGCGGGGTGAGGCTGAGAACGGCTTTTATACCGTCAGGCAGTTCGGGCTGCCGCAGTGGCAGAAAGCGCGGCGGGAGGGGTTATCTGAGCAGGATGCGCTGCTCAGGATGCTGCTGGCCCTGATGGCCTTCAACCCCGATACCAATGTGGTGTCCCGGGGCGGGCTGAGTGGCCTGCAGTATGTGCAGCGCTATGCGCAACGCGTTCTGAAGATAGAACACCTGGCGGGTGAAAAGCTCAGAAAAGCGCTGAGACACATGGATAAGGCGTTGATTGACAGAAATATTAGCCCTGGCGGCAGCGCGGATCTCCTTGCCGTTGGCTGGGTACTTTCCCATTACCCGGCCTGACGGGCGGTACTGAACGTGGAGAGGAAGGCTTTATGACTACCCAACGTCTGGAACAGCTCAGCGAGAAGTTGACGATTATTCTGGTACCGGGCCTGCGAGACAGCGATGAGCATCACTGGCAAAGCTGTTGGAGTCGTCGTTTTCCTTTTTGGAAGCGGATAAGCCAGCGGAACTGGCTGGAGCCGGATATCGATGCCTGGGTATCCGCTATCCGTCGGGAGCTGGCTATCTGTCAGCGGCCGGCCGTGCTGGTCGGCCACAGCTTTGGGGCGCTCGCCGCATGTCGCCTCATTCAGACGCAAAAGGTGAACATCGCGGGTATCGTCATGGTTGCGCCTGCGGAGCCATCGCTCTTCGAACTGGACGAGGCGGTAATTCCCGAGATGCTGCGGGTGCCCAGCCTCCTGTTTGCCAGCCGAAACGATCCGTTAATGACCTTTAAGCGAGCGCAGTACTGGGCGCAATGCTGGGGAGGGCGGTTAATCGATCTGGGTGACGCCGGGCATATTAATGCTGAGTCCGGATTCGGGGAGTGGAATTATGGTCTGGAGCAGTTAGCAGAATTTTGTGAAGGCTTACCGCAATTTATTAAAACTTAATTTTACCAACCGAATATCGCTATTACATAAACAACCTTCAGATAAATAACATCTGAAACGGAGAGCATATGTTAGAAGCTTATAATAAGCATGTGGACGAACGTGCTGAAAAAAATATTCCACCGAAGCCGTTAACCGCTGAGCAAACGCAAGAATTAATTACATTACTGACCAGCAAGACCTGCGATGATAAACATGCCCTTGTACAACTGTTAGCGCATCGCGTGCCGCCGGGCGTCGATCCGGCGGCGAAGATTAAAGCCGATTTTCTTTATCAGCAGATCAAAGAAGAAAACCCGGCGAGTATTATTGCGCCTCAGCAGGCTATTGAACTGCTGGGCACCATGCAGGGCGGTTATAATGTTCAACCGCTCATTCACTTACTGGACGATCCCCGCTGGGCCAGCAGCGCAGCGGAACAATTAAGCGCCACGCTGCTTATTTTTGAAAAATTTAAGGATGTGGAAGAAAAGGCGAAACAAGGAAATGCCTGGGCGCAAAAAGTGATTCAGTCATGGGCCGACGCCGAATGGTTTTTACGTCGCCCGGCGCTGCCGGAGAAGATCACGCTGAAAGTATTTAAAGTGACGGGGGAAACCAATACTGATGATTTGTCCCCTGCGCCCGAGGCATGGTCACGTCCGGATATTCCTCTGCATGCCTTGTCCATGTTGTGTCATCCGCGCGACGGCGTCAGCCCGGATGAACCGGGAAGCCGCGGGCCGATACGACAGCTAGAGCAGTTAAAGAAAGAGGGCTACCCGCTGGTCTACGTCGGCGATGTCGTCGGCACCGGCTCTTCGCGAAAATCGGCTACTAACTCTATTTTATGGCACCTTGGCAACGATATTCCATGGGTGCCGAATAAACGAAACGGCGGCTTTGTTTTTGGCGGCAATATTGCGCCCATCTTTTTTAATACCCTGGAAGATTCCGGCGCGCTGCCCCTTGAAATGGATGTTTCCGCGCTATCCACGGGAATGCTGATTGATCTCTATCCGTATCGCGGGGAGATTTGCGAAACCCACAGCCAGCGTCCTGTTACCTCATTTTCCCTGAAAACGGACGTTCTGCTGGATGAAGTGCGCGCCGGAGGGCGCATTCCGCTGATTATTGGCCGCAGCCTGACGGCCAGAGCGCGGCAATCACTGAACCTTGCGCCCTCCGACGTTTTCCGCAGGCCGAAGGCGCCGGCACCCTCCGCCGCCGGCTTTACGCTGGCGCAGAAAATAGTGGGGAGAGCCTGCGGCGTTGCCGGGATCCGACCAGGACAGTACTGCGAGCCGCGAGTCACCACCGTCGGTTCGCAGGATACCACCGGAGGAATGACGCGCGATGAGCTTACCGATCTGGCCTGCCTGAGTTTTTCCGCTGATTTGGTTATGCAGTCTTTCTGCCATACCTCGGCCTATCCCAAGCCGGTTGATGTGAAGCTGCATGAAACGCTGCCTGAATTTATCAGCCGCCGGAACGGCGTGGCGCTGAAGCCGGGTGATGGCATTATCCACTCCTGGCTTAACCGTATGCTAATTCCTGATACTGTAGGGACCGGGGCGGATTCGCACACCCGTTTCCCGCTTGGCATCTCTTTCCCCGGGGGCTCCGGGCTGGTGGCCTTTGCTGCGGCAACGGGCATTATGCCGCTGGATATGCCGGAGTCCGTACTGGTCCGTTTTACGGGAGAGATGCAGCCGGGGATAACCCTGCGCGATCTGGTTCACGCCATTCCGCTATATGCCCGTAAGCAGGGATTACTGACGGTGGAGAAAAAAAATAAGATCAATATCTTCTCCGGTCGTATCCTGGAAATCGAAGGGCTCGGGATGCTGAAAGCGGAGCAGGCCTTTGAACTGGCCGACGCCTCGGCCGAACGCTCCGCAGCGGCGTGCGTGCTGCGTCTGGAAGAAGATAACGTGGCGGAATACCTGCGCTCCAATGCCACATTGCTACGCTGGATGATTAATCAGGGTTATGAAAATGCCGACACGCTGGCGCGGCGAATTGCGGAAATTGAGGCGTGGCTGGCGAATCCGTCGCTGCTGGTGGCCGATGAGAACGCCGAATATGCCGCGGTGATTGAGATCGATCTCACGGAAATTACCGAACCTATCGTCTGTGCGCCGAACGATCCGGATGACGCCCGGCTGCTGTCGGAAGTCGCGCGTACGCCGATAGATGAAGTCTTTATTGGCTCCTGCATGACGAATATTGGCCATTTCCGCGCCGCCGGTAAAATTATTGCCGATGCCCGCGAGATACCCGTACGGCTGTGGCTGGCTCCGCCGACGAAAATGGATGCGCGTCAGCTTGCCAGTGAAGGATACTTTAATCAGTTTATAAAAACGGGTGCCAGAATCGAACCCGCCGGCTGTTCGCTGTGTATGGGGAATCAGGCGCGGGTACGTCAGGGCAGTTCCGTTATTTCGACATCGACTCGTAACTTTCCGAATCGTCTGGGCACCGATGCGAACGTTTTTTTAGCGTCGGCAGAGCTGAGCGCCGTGACGGCGATGATAGGGAAAATGCCGACCGTTGAACAATATTTCTGGCACATGGATAAAATCAAAGCAACAAGGGACGATATTTATCGTTACTTGAACTTCGATCGGTTGCCAGAGTATCAGTCAACGAATGATGAAAAAAATATTATTAAAACATTCGCTGGCTAATTCTTTACTGCATTAAGCAATAACGGTGAATAGCTCACTTATTCAGCAGAAGCTTCAGAAGAAAGAGGCTTCTGCTTTTAACGACACGGATTGTAGCCGAGGTGCAGCATGTTGAAGTCAAAGCTAATAAAAATAGCGGTGCTTATTTTTATTATTATATTAGCAATCATCATTCCACCCCCCGAGGGATTAACGAAAGAAGCCTGGATACTGGCCGGCATCTACCTGGCGTCCATTATAGGGCTGGTGAGTAAGCCTTATCCTGAGCCCGTGATTATGATGTCGGCGGTAGGCTTGTCATGCTTAACGGTGGCAAGATTTGATGACTCCCCCGTCAAGTCAATGGATGTACTGAGCGGTTTTTCCTCGGGAACGACATGGTTGGTATTTAGCGCGTTTACTTTGAGCGCCGCTTTTGTCACTACCGGGTTGGGGAAACGTCTGGCGTACTGGTTTATTTTAAAATTTGGTGGGACAACTCTACGGCTAGGGTACGTCACGGCGCTGTTGGATTTAATGCTGTCACCGGCGACGCCTTCTAACACCGCACGCGCCGGCGGCGTCGTATTCCCGATTATCAATAGCATTGCCCTGGTGTTAGGTTCAACGCCAAAAGAGAGTCCGCGTCAGGCCGGACGTTATCTGATGGTGAATATCTATATGGTGACTAAAACCACCAGCTATATGTTTTTGACCGCGTTTGCCGGAAATGCTTTAGCGTTACAGTTAATTTCCGATATTTTTCATATCCGCATAAGCTGGGTAGGATGGGCTCTGGCGGGGGTACCGCTTGGGCTATTGATGTTAGCCGTCATTCCTTATATCACCTACAAAATAGTGCGCCCGCAATTAAAAAAAATAGACAATGTAAAAATAGCCACTGCGGGCCTGAATGACCTGGGACCCATCAGTTCGAAAGAGAAAGGGCTGATCGTGGTCTTTATCTCCGCGCTCTCAGGCTGGATATTTTCTCATTATCTGGGGCTGAATGAATCCTCCGTTGCGGTGATTGCCATGGCTGGCGCTTTGCTCGCGAATGTTATTTGCTGGAATGATGTGCTGCAAAATAAGGGCGGCTGGAATACGTTAATCTGGTACGGCGGCATTATTGGACTGAGTGCGACCTTAAGCAAAGAGGGATTTTTTAAATGGCTTGCCGCCTTTATGTCCGCGCATCTGGATTTCCTCGGCGCCGGTAACACGACCATTGTGATTATTGTTTTTTTAAGCATCATCGTGCGCTATTTATTCGCCTCCGGCGGTGCATACGTCGCGGCTATGGTTCCCGTCTTCGCTACCGTCGGACTGGTTACCGGTACGGCGCCTGCGCTGCTGGCGCTTGCGATCCTGTTTTCTAACTCTTACGGGGGCTGTATCACGCACTATGGCGGTGCCGCCGGGCCGATTATCTTTGCCGCCGGTTATAACGATATTAAATCCTGGTGGTTAACCGGGACCATAATCGCTTTATTAACGTTTCTGCTGCATATGGTTGTCGGCATTCCGTGGTGGGGCTTTTTGATTCAGCACGGAATACTCTGAGGCCAGCCTTGTTTTTTATTACCTGGCGGCTCGCGATATAACGAAAAAACCCCGACGTGATGTCAGGGTTTTTTAACTGGCGTGAGTCCATCATCAGCAGCGAAGCTGAAATCTACCGCCAGTGAATAAAGCGCAGCTTAGATGGCGTAGACGTTACCCGCTGAAGGGCCTTTCTGGCCATCTTCAATGGTGAATTCGACTTTCTGGCCTTCGTTCAGGGTCTTAAAACCGCCGCTCTGGATAGCAGAAAAATGTACAAACACATCTTTGCTACCGTTGTCCGGGGTGATGAAACCAAAGCCTTTCGACTCATTAAACCATTTTACTAAACCAGTCATTTTATTAGACATTGATAATACCTCAACATATCTGAGCCTTACGGCGAAAAAAGGTTTCGCACAGAATCTAATTAATAACGATAAGGAGACTCAAAAGGAAGAATTATCAACGGATAACACTTGAGATGAGGACTGCTTTACTAAACCGCTTTATTATGTCTGTGTACTTAACCGACCAATCATTAGTCACATACTTCACCGCGGATAGCAAGACTTATTTCAATTGATATTGCCGGGACGGAGAGTAATACGGAAAGAGGGGGGAGTGATTCGCCAGCGCCTTGTTGATGGTTTAATGATAATAAAATCCATTATTTCATTGGGTTAGCCAAGGTTTTGGCTATGGTGACGTGGATAAATCTGGAGGGATGTTCTTTTATTTTTCCGAACAGGCTCACGCGGCGGTGAAGCTATATCATGAGTCGCAGCGCAATAAATTTAAGGCCATTTCTCATTATTTTATCCCCAGCGGGGCATCTGGACGGCTAAAATTTCATTTGCTTATTAATGGTATTTATGCATTAATGAAATTATTAATCCGAAAAAACGCATGAGCTTAAAAATTTTACCGGCCCGTTCTCATTACCAGGCGCTATCGCTGATACCCCCTTTCTTTTGAGTCCATACGTTTAATCCGACACGTTTTCTGTCAATTACCTGATGTGCAACTGGAGTCAGTATGTCCTCAAGAATTAAAGGTCTGGTCAAGTGGTATAATGAGTCAAAGGGATTTGGTTTCATTTCACCTCTCGATGGCAGTAAAGATATCTCGGTCCATTGCTCGGCGCTTCGTGGTGATAATTTTAATACCCTGTTTGAAGGCCAGAAAGTTGAATATGCCATACTCCATAGAGATGACAAGGGCCCTGCTGCCACCCACGTCACCCTGTGCGATAAATAACGATTTATAGCGTTACGGCCGCGATAGCGAAAGCCGTGCTGGCGATATCGCGACGGCCTGCCCCTGGATTATTCCTGCCTTATTCCATGTCCTGTCCCTGAGCACAACGATCGTCGCGTCGCGTACGGTTTTTCTTATCCGGCGATGCGGCAGAAATGCGTTCAACGGATTCTGGAAGCGAGTACAATTCACCTGTTTTTAGTCAGTGTTTAAATCCGATAACAGGGGATGGTGATGGTCAGACGCTTTTTGGTGTGTTTCTTCATGCTGTGCGCATACTCAGCCTATGCCGCTAACGGCGGTAATGGCGGCGACGGCGGGAATGGGGATAACTCGGATGGGGGCAATGGCTCTGATGGCAGCGCGACCGCGTCTGGGCGCGATGGTTGCCCCGGCGGAACGCAGCCTGACTCGTCCGGAAAATTTTATCTTCCGGATACAAAAGAGCCGTGCAATCCGGGCAGGCAGGATGCAATGAAAAGCGCGGGCCATTAGCCAGCCGCTGTTTAGCGACTGGCTAATGAATGACGACAAGACCGCCGAACGAGTGAGGCAAGTCAGTTTCTTGTAAAATAAGGATATCGGTATGAGTCAGATAGTACGAAAAAATTACCCTGAACTGGGCGAGGTCAAGGCGCCCTACGTTCATTCGGTTAAGCACGGAAACACGCTTTATATTTCTGGGCTCACCGCGTTCGGTACCCGAGCGCAGCACGACGGTATTGCCGCCCAGGCGGAGGAGATTTTTACCCAGATACGAACCGTTGCCCAGGCCGAAGGCATCGATTTTTCGTCTCTTATCAAAGTCACGATCTTTATCACTTCTTTTGATGAGCTCGAAGAGCTGCGCAAAGTGCTTTACCGGAACTACGGCGATTGCTTACCCGCCAGCTCGCTCGTTGAAGTCAGCCGCCTGTTTTCTGCGGATCTCAAAATTGAAATTGAGGCGATATTCGGCCTGTGAGCCCGTGTTTATTGCCCGGGCCGTGCTCTGCGCCGCCGCGCAGACTCAATCAATTTATTTGAAGCATTCGGTTAAACAAACGATATTTATTCTCACCTGGTTATGCGTAGAGTAGAGGCATAACGCGGCAGACACGTTTCATTATGCGCCACCTGCCGACGACCTCCCCGCCAACCAGGATACCCACGTCATGAAAAAGATTGGCTTTTTGTCATTTGGTCACTGGACGCCGTCGCCGCAGTCCGGGACGCGCTCGGCCGCTGACGCGCTGCTGCAATCCATCGATCTGGCCGTTGCCGCCGAAGAACTGGGCGCGGATGGCGCCTATTTCAGGGTGCACCATTTCGCCCGCCAGCTCAGTTCGCCATTTCCTCTACTGGCTGCGGTCGGGGCGAAAACCAAACGTATTGAAATCGGCACCGGCGTTATTGATATGCGCTACGAAAATCCCCTTTATATGGCCGAGGATGCGGGCGCGGCGGATTTAATTTCCGGCGGCCGTTTACAGCTGGGTATCAGCCGCGGCTCGCCGGAGCAGGTGATCGACGGCTGGCGCTATTTTGGCTATGTTCCCGGAGAAGGCGAAAACGAGTCCGACATGGCGCGCCGCCATACCGAAGTGTTGCTGGACGCGCTGCGCGGAGAGGGGTTTGCGAAACCTAACCCGCAGCCCATGTTCCCCAATCCGCCGGGCCTGCTGCGGCTTGAGCCTTATTCTGCAGGGCTGCGCGAGCGAATCTGGTGGGGCGCCGGTTCGAATGCGACGGCAAGGTGGGCGGCAAAGCTGGGGATGAATCTGCAAAGTTCGACGCTGAAAGACGATGAAACCGGCGAACCGTTCCATATTCAGCAGGCGAAGCAGATCCGCGCCTATCGCGAGGCCTGGGCAGAAGCGGGCCATACGCGCACGCCTCGCGTTTCGGTCAGCCGCAGCATTTTCGCGCTGATGAACGATCGCGACCGGATGTATTTCGGTTCAGGCCGTGACGAGAGCGATTCGATAGGTTTCCTCGACGAGAAGACTCGCGCCATTTTTGGCCGCAGCTACGCCGCGGAGCCGGACAAGCTGGTCGAACAGCTGAAGCAGGACGAGGCGATTGCCGAAGCGGATACGCTGTTGCTGACGGTGCCGAACCAGCTGGGTGTGGAGTATAACGCCCACGTGATTGAGTCCATACTGAAGCACGTTGCGCCGGCAATGGGCTGGCGCGACGTCTAAACCTGGGCTGAGCGACGCCCCGCAGACGCGGGGCGAAAGGGGATTACGCTGCGACCTTCGGCTGTAGCTGATAGATCCAGGCGGTCACGCGCTGACCGTCTTCGGTGGTAACGTCCACGGCAACGCGATCGTAGCCCTCTTCAAACGCATCCAGCATCGGCCAGTGGGCGCTAAGATTCGCGGACAGGAACAGATAGCCGTCGACCCGAGGCCCGTTGTTGTCGAGCACGATCCCCGGAAAATCCGCCGCCGCTCCCCAGCCGCGTTCATAAAACAGCCCCTTCACATAGCCGGGCTGCCACTCACCGCCAATGTTGTCCATAATATGGGCATTCGAGTGGCCCGGACGCAGCGTGCCGTAGACAAATAAGCGTTCCATTATTCCTCATTCATTCAAGCGTTGAATGCCCGGACGGGCAGCGTAAGAGTAAAAATACGCAGTCAGTCCTGGGTTAGCAAGGCGCCCCGCGGGACGCCCGCTCTGCATCAGGGCTCAGGCCCGAACATCTCCACCAGCTGCTTCTTATCGGGCATGCCGATCACCTGCTGGAGCTCGTTCTGTTCATTCATGTAATAGATAGCCGGCGTCGCGCTGGCGCCCAAATCATCCATCAGCTTTTGGTTATGCTGAAGAAGATTAAAGCTTTCGCGCGGCGTCACGCCGTCAAAGCGCGGGAGTTTTTTGCCGCCGGAGAGTTCATACTCTTGCCACGCGGCTACCGGATCTTTGGCATTCAGGATTGCCGTGGCGTATTGGCCGCTTTTCGGGTTGAGAAAGGCAACCAGCAGGGTATTCAGCTGGACCTTACCGGCTTTTACCCACGGCTGCGCCGCTGACCAGAACGACTTGCAGTAGGGGCAGAACGGATCGGCGAAGACAATCACTTTTCTGGCAGCGGAATCAGCGCCTTCCTTAAGCGGCCGGGCATCGTTCAGCTTCTTCCACATTTCGCGGCCTAACGGGGTATAGATCGCTTCTTTGAAGTACCCCTCGCTGAGGTTTTGCCCTTTATCATCGTAAAGATACCCGGAAATAACGTGCTTCCCGTCCGGCGTCAAAAACAGGGTAACGCCCATATCCTGATACTGACCGACCCAGCCTTTCACGCCGCCGGGGGAATCTATCTCCTTAATAATTTTGATCCCTTGCTGTTCACCAAAATTTTTAACTATCTGGGGGATAGCCCCCTCGGCAAGCGCCAGGCCCGGCATCATCCAGGCCGCAAGCAGTAAAAAGTATTTCATCATATCGCCTCGCAATGCAGGGGGATCGCTCCCCCTGACGTGGGTTACTGTTTTTTCAGCGCGTCGCCGATTGTGGCATCAAATTGCTCCCAGGGGATCCAGCCTGAGAGCATCTCATCGCCGATAAGCGTGGCCGGCGTTCCCTGAATGCCAAGCTTTTCGGCGACAGCAAAGCTGCGCTTAATCGTCTCCAGGCTTTGCGCATCCGGCTGAGCCGCCATGACCCCCGCCTTCTTTTTTGCCTGCTCAATGCTGACACTGTCGTGATACCCCTTTTTCGCCATCAGGATAGGGTTAAATTTAACAAACTGTTCAGGATGCGTGCGCCACAGGGTGAGCGCATCCCTGGCCGCGGTCATTGAGCTTTCGGAGCGCCAGGGCAGAAACTTAAAGATCACCGCAACGTCCGGGTATTTTTCCACAATCTTCTCCAGATAGGGGGCAAACTTTTTACAATACGGGCAGTTATGATCGGTAAAGACGACCAGCGTCAGCTTCGGATTTTGCGCGCCGATTCGCGGTGAGTTGGGGTCGTGAAAGATAAACTCGCCGTCCTGCGACAGTACCTGCTTTAGCGATTCCTGTCCGGCCTGGGCATTCTGCCGATCGAGTTTTTCGGCCGCGGCGATCAAAATTTCAGGATGGCCGATTAGCGTCTCCTGAACCAGTTCCTGCACGCGGGCCTCCTGCGCCGGCGTAAGCGGCGAAGACGCCGCAGCCGTCAAAGATGCCGGGAGGAGAGCGAGGGTGAGCAGCGTTTTTTTCATCGTTAATTTAACCTTTGGCACGATTGAGGGCCTTGAGGACGGTTTGTTTATCGAGCAGCGGCGGCAGCATTTCTCCCTGCGGCTGGCCCGGACCGTAGACCTGGTTGAAGGGAATGGCGTAGCGATTGCGGCTCTGCAGGAAACGGGCGATCGGCTCAGAAGGCTTGCTCCAGTCGCCGCGCAGCGCCACGACATCGGGCTGAGCCAGCGCGCGGATGATGGCGGGCTGATTTAACACCCGGAGTTCATTCACTTTGCACGTTACGCACCAGTCGGCGGAGATATCGATAAACACCCGTTTGCCTTCAGCCCGCGCGCTGCGGATGGCCTCCTCGCTAAGGGGCTGCCAGCGAATTTGCTGAGCGTTAGCCTGCGGCGACGAGACGGTGGAACCCTGCGCCAGCAGACCGCGAACCTGAAAGCCGCCATACGCCGCCAGGGCGATAACCACCAGCCAGAAGGCGGGAGCCGTTCGCTGATGGGCGACTAACAAGGCGATCAGGGCCGCCACGGTGAGAGTCAACGTCATCACGACGCTGGAGGTCTCGCCGAGGTGAACGCCGAGCAGCGTCGTCAGCCAGAAGCTGGAAGCCAGCATCATGACGCCAAGCGCCATTTTCAGGCTGTTCATCCAGCGGCCAGGGCGGGGGAGCAGGGCGGCGGTTTGCGGGAACAGGGCGACGAACAGCCACGGCGCAGCCATGCCCAGTCCGAGCACCATGAAAATCAGCCACAGCTCATGAAACGGGGCGGCAAGCGCGAAAGCGACCGCCGTGCCCAGGAAGGGGGCCGAGCAGGGCGTTGCCAGCAGAGTGGCAAAAACGCCCTCGCAGAAACTCCCCGCTATCCCGGCGCCGCCGGCGGTCGCCATCCGGCTAACGGCTGCCGAGGGAAGCAGCATCTCGACTATCCCGAACAGATTCAGCGCGAAGAGAAAGGTAACGGCAACCATTACGCCGATAAACCAGGGATTCTGGAACTGGATCCCCCAGCCCAGCGAGGCGCCGGTGAGCTTGAGTATCGTCACCATCAGCGCCAGCAGGGCAAACGAGGTCAGGATGCCCGCGCTGGTGGCCAGAAAGCGCAGCCGGACCATGCCCCGATCGGCCCCGGCCTGCAGCACCGCACTGAGCTTCATGCCCATCACCGGCAACACGCAGGGCATCAGGTTGAGGATGACGCCGCCGAGCAGCGCGAAAAGCACTATTTTCCCGAGACTAACCGTCGCCGTTGGCGCGAGATCGGCGCCAGTCGTAAGGTTTATCTGCTGCGCTTTTTCGCCATTTGTCAGCACCAACGACAGTGCTTTTCCCGCCAGCGTGGCGGGTATTTCTCCCCATTCATCGGTGACCGGCACCGTCACCTTGAGGCGGTCGCCCTCGGCGCGAATCTCCGGATCGCCGGCCACAATCCCCCCGTCCATAGGGTCAAAATAGACCCCGGGATTTTTCCATTCGCCGGTCGTGGTCGCGGTGATGACCAACTGGCTACCGACCAGATGCGCGGCGAGATCGTTCGTCACCCCGTTATCCGCCGGGACAGCGCGCATGGCCCGGGCAAAGGCGTTCCGGAACTCGCCGTCCGCGGGCTGATTGAAATCGAGATGCAGCCGGTAGTCGGTCAGCAGACAGACGTTGCTGCAGGTCGACAGCGTAAGCGTGCCTTCCAGCACGTCGCCGGGGGGGGCGGCGATCGTCATCGGGATCGCCACCCGGTCGTGGTAGCCCTGGGTCGTCAGACCGGAAATCTTGAATCTTGACGGGGCAGGCCAGTACCACCGCGCCCGTTCGCCGTTGTTCCAGATTATTTGCGGGGCGACGCCGCCTTCACCCGGCGAGCGCCAGTAGGTTTTCCAGCCGGAAGCCAGCTCAATAGAGAGCAGTCCGTCGATCCGATCTTTGCCTTTTTCCGCCTGGAAGCGGATCCGGGCGTGGTCGTGTTGCGGGGATGTCAGCCATCCTGTGTCCGCCCCGTGGGCAACGCCCGCGCAGGTCAGTAACAGGAAGACGAAGCCCCTGAGGATATTCAGCATTTTTTTCTCCGTGAATTAAAAAACTAATCGTCTAAGAACGATTTTTTCACTCACGGAAAACGCAGTTTTTGAGATGTATTCGCAGCGTGGGCGGACGAACGGGATCGTCCCGCAAAACCACCGGACGGCCCGCGGCGAGCAGCTGAAGCAGGGTAAGGAATAAAAGAACGGCCGGTAATGCGCCATCGAAGAAAAGCGGCTGCGTGCAGAGCAAGGATTTGGCGCTCAGCTGGCAGGGCGAAGGCCCTTGCTCAGCCTCCTCTGAAGAGGGCTGCTGGGCCTGTGCGCTGAGAACGCTCTCCTGCGCCTGGGCGCTGGCGTCCGCCAAAAAATGGTGCAGATAGGCCGCCCGCTGAACAAGGCAGAATGCCATGACGAAGCAGGTCAGTATCAAAAACCATTTACCAGGGAGCCGACGGTTGCGCATAGGGTACCAGGACATTTCAGAACCCGAGGATCATAAACAATCCTTATCAATGTACAAGGGTCTGGCGTGTAAGGTTTTGTCTGCATCCTCAACCTTGCCCCGTATCGGCCGGCGCTGAGAGGGACGATTCAGATATTTCGTACATTTATATTATTTACTCCGTCCAACCGACTGGCTAGTATTCGCGTCGCTAATTGGTATCGGCACGCCACTGCTGAACTTTACTGATTAGCGCCTGACCGCCATTAGCTCATCTGGAAGAGCGAACGACATACGTTGTAGGGAACGGGGTTCGAGGCCTCGATGGCGGCCCAATATCGACTTAGCGCGTTAACAGAGCGCTTCCCGCTTCCGCACAATTTTATTTCACCCACCGCCTTCGCCTCCTTCCGGCTATTGCTGCATATACGTGACTATTTTCTGTGAAATAATTTCTATTCTTTAGCCCCTATGCGTCACGGAAGGTTATTACCCGGTTTTAGACTCCCTGTAGCGGCAAAGGAATATCGGCGTTCTGCCTGATTCGCGATTTAGCTAAGCCCAAGCGAAAAATTTTAATGAGAATTTACTTATTAGGATTAAGTCGCGTATTTTTCAGAAATTTCATCACTTTTTATATGGTATTCTCCGCTGTTCAAGGAGTGAACGAAGGAAAAATGAATGCTTTACCGCTATGCCGTTTTCTCCAGAAAACATAATACGTTTCATATTCTTCTGCTGTTTACCATTTTGATAATAAGTTTCATACATTTGAGCGTGCTGCTGGAAACCGATAACACATGGCTGCTGGGGCCGATGGTGATTTATCTGCCTATTTTTTTCCTTTGGCGAAAGGTCTCAGTGTTACGCAGCAGAATCGCTGATTAATGTGCTGGTGGAGTTCCCTACATGAGTGAAAATACAACATCTAAACCAACCTCTGAACCGAAAGTCCTGCAGCCGGTATTGCGCAAAGTCGACCTCAACCTGCTGACTATTTTTGATACCGTCATGCAGGAACAAAGCCTAACCAAAGCGGCGCAAACGCTGGGTATGTCTCAGCCTGCGGTCAGCAGCGCGGTCTCTCGCCTGAAGGTGCTGTTTAAAGATGAACTGTTTGTCCGTAACGGCCGCGGCATTAAACCGACAGAGCGCGCCTTTCAACTCTTTAGCTCGGTTCGACGCGCGCTGTCGCTGGTGCAAAATGAGCTGCCGGACACGCTTTTCGACCCGCTGGACTGCGAACGTCTCTACACCCTTTGCGTCTGTAGCCCGCTGGATAACTACCTGACGCCGCTTATTTTTAACAAAATCAGCGAGATTGCTCCCAGGGTCAGTCTGTCCTTTAAATCTTCGCTAAGTCAGCAGGTGACAAATCAGCTGCGCTATCAGGAGGTGGAATTTGTTCTCGACTACAACAAATTCAATCATCCGGAGTTTACCAGCATCCCGCTGTTCAACGACAAAATGGTACTGGTCGCCAGGCGCAACCATCCGCGTATCGCATCGCCGCTGAGTGAGGAGGATATTTATCGCGAGCAGCACGCTACCGTCGCGCTGGATCGCTACGCCTCCTTCAGCTCCCCCTGGTACAGTTCTGAAGAGCAGCAGGCGTGCGTCGCTTTTCATGGTAACGCGATGGTCAGCGTGTTGAGCGTTGTGTCGCAAACCAATATGGTGGCTATCGCGCCGGAGTGGCTGGCGCAAGAGTTTGAAGAGCAGTTTGGGCTGCAGCTGCTGCCACTGCCTTTAGAAATGGACAGCCGCACCTGCTATCTCTCGTGGCATGAAACGGCGGGCCAGGAGAGAAGCCACCGCTGGATGGCGGAACTGTTGATAAAAATTTGTCAGCGCTAAATCCACCTCATAAATACCTGGTCAGACGCCAGGTATTTTATTATTAACGATCAACTACTGTCCTGAAAATTAATTAAATACCCCATTTTATTCTTGTTCATCAGACAATGAAGACCGGAATAAATACGCTGTATTACTAAAATTAACCCGCCAGAATTTCATTAAAATATCTCTTTGCAGAAAATCGCGCATTTCTCCGGCAGAGCCAACCGGCGGTTTCTATACTCTTATTATCCAGCCGGGCCGACGCCTGAACCAGGGGATGATGTTGATGCGCAGAAAAATGATCAAGCCTGCGGTGGCTGCCGCCGCGCTGTTGATGTCGTCGACGGCCCTACGGGCGGATGAAATCAACCTTTATTCGGTTAATACCGGCTCCTGGATATACCACCTGTCGAATAACCACGGGCAGTACACCGAAGGTTTTGACAACCAGTTTGCCTCCGTTGAACGCAAGTTCTCCGAAGATTCTCCGTACAGCCTGCTGGCCGGAACGATGAAAAACAGCTTTGACGATCGCTGCATCGCGCTCGGGGTACGCCGCGACTGGGCCTCGCTGGGCAACGGCTGGGTATTTAAGGGAATTTATGGCTACGTTGGCGAGTTTTTCTTCTCGGCCTTTGAGCACTGCGGCGACCATGGTTCTTACAAGGATTTTAAAGATGCGACCGGTATAGGCTTTTCTCCCTATATTTACCATGGATTTCAGTACAACTTTACCGATTATTTCGGCGTGGAAAGCGGAATTATTCTTCCCGCCGTCTTTGTGGTGAGCGTGCAGTGGAGTTTTCGCTAACGCCGTGGCCAAAGCCCGCCCGCAGTGGGATTTTGAAGGCAGTGTAAAATAAAATTAAGCTGTCTTAAGGTTATTTTAATGTTCATCGCGGCGGTTATTTTTTTATAGCATTTTCCCCGCCTGGTGCCGCCCGCGCGCAGTATATTTCTCTTTTTTCATTAGATGGTAATTGTTTGCATTATCATTCACATTCCTCTGTGATTTAATCCCTGCCGACCGGCTGCCAGTTACCCTTTGCCCACCTCTATTAAGGATTAGCGTATGCGTTTTCGTCTGGTGTCTTATTGCTCCGCTGCATTGATGGCTTCTTCCGCGTTTATTGCTCCGCAGGCGCTGGCGGCGGCCAGCAGCGACGGGATTGTGGTCTACAACGCGCAGCATGAAAACCTGGTTAAGTCATGGGTTGACGGTTTTACCAAAGAGACCGGCATTAAAGTGACGCTGCGTAACGGCGGCGATAGCGAGCTGGGGAATCAGCTGGTGCAAGAGGGGACGGCGTCCCCGGCGGACGTCTTTCTGACGGAAAACTCCCCGGCGATGGTGCTGGTGGATAACGCGAAGCTATTTGCGCCTCTGGCGGCCGAGACCCTTCAGCAGGTCGCCCCGCAGTACCGCCCTGAGCACGGCCGCTGGATAGGCATTGCCGCCCGCAGCACCGTATTCGTCTACAATCCGGCGAAAATCAGCGAAGCGCAGCTGCCGAAGTCGCTGATGGATCTGGCGCAACCGCAGTGGAAAGGGCGCTGGGCCGCTTCGCCATCCGGCGCGGATTTCCAGGCCATCGTCAGCGCGATGCTGGCGCTGAAAGGCGAGCAGGCCACCCTGGCATGGCTTAAAGCGATGAAAACCAATTTTGTGGCCTACAAGGGCAACAGCACGGTGATGAAAGCGGTGAATGCCGGTCAGATTGATGGCGGCGTTATCTATCATTACTACCGCTTTGTCGATCAGGCGAAAACCGGCGAGAACAGCAAAAATACCCGTCTCCACTACTTTAAAAACCAGGATCCTGGCGCCTTTGTCAGCATTTCCGGCGGCGGCGTTCTGGCCTCCAGCAAACATCAGGAACAGGCTCAGGCCTTTATCAAGTGGATCACCGGCAAGAAGGGGCAGGATGAGCTGCGCACCAATAACGCCTTTGAATACGCCGTTGGCGTCAACGCCGCGTCTAACCCGAAGCTGACGCCGCTGCAGGCGTTAAAGGCGCCGAAGGTTGAGCCGTCTTCGCTGAACAGCAAAAAAGTGGTCGATTTGATGACCCAGGCTGGCCTGCTGTAATCGTCCGTTAAAGTGAATACGCTATGTCTTCTCTGAGTTTCGCGCTCGGAAAAAAAGCCCAACGCCTGCCCAAGCGCAGGCGTCCTGCTTTTCCGATGATCGCGTTAGCCGTTCTGTTTTCTCTGCTGGCGCTCTTGCCGCCGGGTTTTGTTATTGCCGTGGGGGTCGATACCGGCTGGGAGACAATCCGGGCGCTGGTCTTTCGTCCGCGCGTCGCTGAGCTGTTGAGCAACACCCTGTGGCTTATCGCGCTGACGGTACCGCTGTGCATTGCGCTGGGCGTTGGCCTGGCCTGGCTGACGGAGCGCACGCTGCTGGCGGGGCGGCGGCTCTGGTCTGTGCTGGCGGTTGCGCCGCTGGCGATCCCGGCCTTTGTGCAAAGCTACGCCTGGGTCAGCGCGGTGCCGGCAATGCACGGCCTGTCTGCCGGGGTGTTTCTTTCGCTGCTGGCCTATTACCCGTTTATCTATATGCCGGTTGCCGCCGTTCTGCGGCGGCTGGACCCGACGCTGGAAGATGTTGCCGCCTCATTGGGTACGCCGCCGTGGCGGATCTTTTTCCGCGTGGTTTTGCCGCAGCTCAGGCTGGCGATATGCGGCGGCGCGCTGCTGGTGGCGCTGCATCTGCTGGCGGAGTTCGGCCTGTTCGCGATGGTCCGTTTCGATACCTTTACCACCGCCATCTATGACCAGTTCCAGTCAACCTTCAGCGGCCCGGCGGCGAACATGCTGGGCGGGGTGCTGGCGCTTTGCTGCCTGGCCATTTTGCTGCTGGAAGGGGCGTCGCGGGGGAAGGCGCGCTATGCCCGCATCGGTTCGGGCGCCGCGCGCGAACAGCAGCGGCAGCCGCTGGGCCGGCTGTCGGCGATCCCTCTTCAGCTCGCGCTGCTGACGCTGGTGATGCTGGCGTTGGGCGTTCCGCTGATGGTGCTTTGCCGTTGGCTCTGGCTGGGCGGCGTGGAAAACTGGATGAGCGCCGACCTGTGGCTCTCCCTGCGGCAAACGCTGCTGCTCGGCGCGGTGGGCGCGCTCCTCACCACCGCCTGCGCAATTCCCATCGCCTGGCTGGGCGTTCGCTATCCGCAGCGTTTTTTTCGTCTGCTGGAGGGGGGTAACTACATGACCAGCTCGCTGCCCGGCATCGTAACGGCGCTGGCGCTGGTGACGGTCACCATTCACTATGCGCGTCCCATCTATCAGACCGAGGTCACGCTGCTGCTCGCCTGGCTGCTGATGTTTATGCCCCGGGCGCTGGTCAACCTGCGGGCCGGGATCGCGCAGGCCCCCGTCGAGCTGGAAAACGTCGCCCGCAGTTTAGGCCGCAGCCCCGGCCGGGCGCTGTGGAGCGTCACCATGCGGCTGGCGGCGCCGGGCGCGGCGGCGGGGGCGGCGCTGGTGTTTCTCGGCATCACCAATGAATTGACCGCCACGCTGCTGCTCTCGCCGCTCGGCACCCGCACGCTGTCGACCGGCTTCTGGGCGCTGACCAGCGAAATTGATTATGTCGCCGCCGCCCCTTACGCGATGCTGATGATTCTGCTTTCGCTGCCGCTGACCGGCATTCTCTATATTCAGTCGAAAAAAATCGCAGGCCTGTAAATGCTCGAACTCTCCTCAATCTCAAAATCTTTTGCCGGTACGCGGGTGCTCGAAAACCTCAATCTGACGGTGGCCGCAGGCAGCCGTACGGCGATCGTTGGCCCCTCCGGCTCCGGTAAAACCACGCTGCTGCGGATCCTCGCGGGTTTCGAAACACCGGATAGCGGGCGCATTGTCATGCAGGGGCGCACGCTGTTTGCGCAGGGGACATTTATTCCCGCCCACCTGCGCGGGGTGGGCTACGTGCCGCAGGAGGGCGCGCTGTTCCCCCATCTGAACGTCGCGGACAATATCGCCTGGGGGCTCGATGGCAGTCGCCAGGAGAAATCCCAGCAGGTAGCGGCGCTGATGGAGAGGGTCTCGCTGGACAGCCAACTGGCGAACCACTGGCCGCACGAAATTTCCGGCGGTCAGCAGCAGCGCGTAGCCCTGGCGCGCGCGCTGGCACAGCGGCCCGCGCTGATGCTGCTGGATGAACCTTTTTCCGCCCTTGATACCGGACTGCGCGCGGCCACGCGTAAAGCCACCGCCGATTTACTGGCGCAGGCCGGCGTCGCGTCGATTCTGGTCACCCACGATCAGAATGAAGCGCTCTCCTTTGCCAGCCAGGTCGCGGTGATGCGTCAGGGGCGTTTTGCCCAGGTTGGTACGCCGTATGAGGTCTACAGTCACCCGGTTGATGAAGAGACCGCGCTTTTTCTCGGCGATGCGCTGGTGCTGCCCGCCGAGCTGCGCGGCGGCCGCGCGCGCTGCGCGATAGGCGAACTCTTAACTGACAATCCGCAGGCCGTCGGCAAGGGAAGGGTGATGCTGCGCCCCGAGCAGCTGGTTATTTCCCCCTGCCGGGCGGATGACCCGCAGCTTACCGTACGCGATGTGGACTTTAGCGGCCATCTCTCGACGTTAACCCTGACGATGCCCGGCCGGAGCGAGCCGCTGATCGTCAAAACCGTCAGCCAGCCGTTATGGCGGCCGGGGGCGGCGGTACGCATTGAGGTGGTGGGCGAGGCGCGGGTTTTCGCCCGCTAGCGGCGCCGGTCTATAAATCAATGCACAGATTCGCCGATCGGCTGCGCGAGCAGCACAGGGCGATCTGCTGCGCGCTGGCGGATTTCTCCGCCTCCGACTGTACGGTGTCGCGATGGTCGACAACCCCCTCGATAACCGGCGTCAGGCAGGCGCCGCAAATCCCCATCTCGCAGGAGAGCGGGACGGCGACGCCGTTTTCCTGGAGCACTTGGGCGATAGTTTTATGCGGGGGCACCGGCCACCGCTCTCCCGAGGACGCCAGCGTCACGCTAAAGGTTTCTCCCTCCTCAGCGCCGGCGGGTATAGCGATGGGCTGAAAGGCTTCGCTATGGATCAGCGTTTCCGCCCAGCCCCGTTCCATGGCGGCCCGACGCGCGGCGGTCATAAATCCCCCCGGCCCGCAGAGATAAATCGGATATCCGGTATGCGTATTGTTCAGCGCGGCGGCTAAATGTTGCCGGGCGCTGTCTCCTTCGCAAGAGCAGTGAATCACCACGCTTTCGGCGCTGAACCGCCGCTGCAGTTCGCGGACAAACGCCCCCTGCGCGCGGTTTTTCAGGTAATAGTGCAGGGTAAACGGCACGCCTTCCGCCTTAAGCCTGAGCGCCATCGCGTACAGCGGCGTAATGCCGATCCCAGCCGCCAGCAGCGTCACCCGCTCCGCTGTGCGTAAAGGAAACAGATTGCGCGGGGGAGAAATCAACAGCGTCTGGCCGGGGCGCAGCTGCTGATGGATATAGCGCGAGCCGCCGCGTGACGCTTTCTCCAGCGCCACGCAGATCAGGTAGCCGTCGTCAGGGCCGTCCGGGCCGGTCAGCGAATATTGGCGGATAATGCCGCACGGCAGATGCACATCAATATGCGCGCCGGGTTGCCAGGCGGGGAGCGGTCGGCCGTCCTGCGCCACCAGCTTGACGGCGAGGTTCTGGCTGCCCTGGCGCCAGATACCGTCAACGATAACCTCTATTACATCGCTCATAATGGCTCTCCGCTTAAACGAGGAAAAAGTCGCCGAAGCCCATTTTTTTCAGCCCGCGGCGATAGGCGATGGAGCTGCGATCGGCGGGGATATGCGCTTCGAGCGTTAAATCCAGCGGCAGTCTCTCCGGGCGCTGGGTCTCCACCATCAGGCGATCTTCCTCAAAGACGCGCAGGTTAAAGGCGTGAACATCCTCTACCGGCACGTGCAGATCGAAATTACGCGCGATGGGCGCGAACATGCGGGTGATCCGTGAGGAAACCGGTGAGGCGGCGTTCATAATCACCAGCCGGGCCTCGCCGGGAAAATGAATCGTCAGGGTTGCGGTAAACGGCAGATGCATCTCGAAATGGCGCAGCCACTGGAAGCCTTCCGGCGCGCGAAACTCGGAGCTGGCGGGATAGTTGCCGACCGAACTCCAGTAATCGGCGATAAAACCAAACGCCGTCTCCTGCGGATTGTAGTTCGGCACCACCTGGTTATCCGGGTCGGCGAAGGTATCGGTGTGGATCCAGGCGAAATGGGCGACGTCCAGAAAGCCCTCGACCTGGCGGCCCGCAAAGCCGTTAACCTCAAAGGCCGGGCAGTTGATTTGCTGAAAGCCGTCGTCGTGCCAGTGCGGCATCACCGGCAGCGGCATCGGGTTCTCCGGGTCGAAGGCCAGGCAGGTCCAGATCAGACCATAGCGTTCTTCAACCGCAAAGCTGGTGAGGTTGAGCTTCGCCGGTACCGGCTGGTCGGGGCTGGACGGGATACGGTTACAGCGGCCATCTTCGCCGAAGCGCAGGCCGTGGTACGGGCAGACGATCCCTTCTTCGTCGTGAAAACCGAGCGTCAGCGGCACGCCGCGGTGGGGACAGACGTCGCGAGCGACCACCACCTGGCCCTTGATACGATAGATAACCAGCTGTTCATCAAGCAGGGTGGCTTTTACCGGCGCGGGGCCGATATCGCAGGCGCGGGCGACCGGATGCCAGCATTTCGCCAGGCGCAGCCAGTCCTCGGGCTCAAAGGTGCAATGGGCGGGCGGGGTGGGTTGTGGTTTGTTCATGGCTTCTCTTCCTGCTCACAAAAACATTTGTTTAATTGTTGTGAGTTTATTGTTGCCATATTAGGGTGTTGACATCCATCAGCAAGAATTCACCCAGCCGTTGCAAAAAAGAGAACAGGTCGCCGATGAGCCCATTTTCACGTTTCGCTATCTATTTTGCCGAAGTGGCCCGCAGCGGCAGCCTGCGGCGGGCGGCGGAAAAGCTGCATATTTCCGCTTCGGCCATCAACCGGCAAATTTTACAGGCGGAAGAGGCCTTCGGCACGCCGCTGTTTGAGCGCCTGCCGGAAGGGCTGCGTATGACTACCGCCGGGGAGCTGCTGTACGACAATCTGCTGCGCTGGCAAAAGGAGTTTCATCTGACGCGGCAAAAGTTTGATGAGCTGCAGGGGCTGAAGCGCGGCAGCGTCAGCCTTGGCATGGTGCAGGCGCTGGCGGAAGGGAGCTTTGCCGCCGCGCTGGCGGACATTATCGCCAGCTGGCAGTGGCTGGAGCTGAATCTGCAGGTGGCGGATAGCCATACCATCAGCCAGAAGGTGCGGCAGGCGGATCTCGATTTCGGCCTGATTCTGGATCCTGAAGGCCAGGCGGGGCTGAGCGTGCTGGCCTTTGCTGAGCTGGAGATGGGCGCGGTAATGCGCCCGGATCATCCTCAGGCGCAGGCCGTGATGCTGTCGCCAGGGGAGCTCAGCGAGGAGCGGCATATTGTTCCCGGCGCGCCGCTGATCGTCCATGATCGGGTCGCGATGCTTTATCGCCATTATGATTTTTCTCCGGCCAACAGTATTAGCTGTAATGATATCCGGCTGATCAAATCGCTGGTGCTGAAAGGCGGCGGCGTGACGATTCTCAGCCGTCTGGACGTGCTGGAAGAGGTGAAGCTCGGGCAGCTGGCGTTTGTCCCGCTACGCAACAAGCTGCTGCGTCCGCTCACCCTGGCCCTGTGTACCGCGCCGTCGCGCCAGCTCTCCCGCCCGGCGCAGATGGCGATCCAGAAGCTGACCGCCGTGATGGAGGAGATGCAGGCCGGGGCAGCGGGTTCACCCGCGTCTGCGATCCGGTAGCCGGAGAGGCGCATCTCGCCGCCTGCGTGAATGTCCCCGGCCTGAAATATTCTGCGGTTTGCTTCCCCGGCGGCGCTGCGCTGACCGGGCTACGGGTTCACCCGCGTCTGCGGGTCGGTAGCCCGGCTAAGGCGTTTACGCCGCGAGCCGGGAAGGGCGCTGATGCCAATATTTTTACCCCAGCGGGCCGCCCTGAATGGTTTCGCACAGGCCGTTGATAATCCGCTCTCCGGTCTCGGTTTCCAGCTCCTGATACCAGGCTTGCGTCAGCGCCATATCTTTACCATGGGTCACGTCGCAACGTTTTCGCGCCTTCAGCACCAGGTCGCGGACCCGATCGCAGCGCTGCGCTTCGTACTGGCGCAACACCCCGGCGATATCGCGGCTCTCGCGGAACAGATCCCCCAGCACCACCGCATCCTCCAGCGCCGCGCAGCCGCCCTGGCCGATATCCGGCGTGGTGCTGTGCCCGGCATCGCCCAGCAGCGCCACCTTGCCGCGAACCAGCCGCTCAAACGGTTCAATATCATGGATTTCAATGCGGTTGGTGGTCTGGGGATCGAGGGCGGCGATCAGCTTCTGCACCTGCGGCGCCCAGCCGCTAAAGTAGCGGCTGAGATCCGCCCGTAGCGTGCTGCGATCCTCGGCCAGCCCCGCCGGCAGCGGAACATCAAAGAAAAAGTAAAACCGGCCATCGGAGACCGGCATCAGCGACACCCGTTTCCCCTCACCGACGAAAGTGGTCCACTGGTTGCCCGGCGCAATCGCCTCATCAATCTCCACCAGACCGTTCCAGTTAACGTAACCCGCGTAGCGGCGCTCAGGGGTATAGCCGAGCACGTACGGGCGCAGCGCGGAATGGCTACCGTCGGCGGCAATCAGAAAATCTCCCTGCGCCATCGACCCGTCGGTAAACCAGACGCGAACGCCGTCGGCGTGTTCTTCGCAGCGGGTGACGCGTTTATCAAACTGCACGGCGTCGCGTCCCCAGAAGTCGAGCATCTCGCGCTGCAGTTCAGCGCGGGAAACCGGACAGGGGCGGCCGCCGGTACGCTCTACCAGCGGAGCGAGGCTGAACTGGGTCAGGTCCTCCCCGCGCAGATAATCCTTATAAGCGAGAAAATGCATCGGGCCGCCGTAGCTCTCGATTATATCGCCCATACCTAAATGCTTCATGCACTTCACGCCGTTAGGCCAGATGGAGATGGCCGCGCCCACAGGTTTGATTTCTTTCACCGCTTCAAAGACTTCGCAATGGATACCTGCATTTTTTAACCCCACCGCCGCGCTCAGGCCGCCGATGCCGCCGCCGATAACTAATGCTTTCATTTGCTTCTCCTTTACATACGTCGTGATTGGCTTGAGCAATTTGCGTACCACTTTGACGCAGGCGCGGATTTCGCCGATTCGGCCTCCCCGCCATCGTGCGGTTGCACAATCGTGGTGCGTGATGGGGGTTTTGTTGCCTTTTTATGAATCAATAATTTCTATATTAGGAATCGAGAATCTAAAGTTTCACCGCAGCGGCCCGCGCAGGCGCACAGGGGTTAACCAGGAAGATGATTTATCTCTTTGTAAAATTGAGGAAAAATTAAATGTTGCGCAAGTGTGAGCGAATTTGGCCTGTTTTGTGCACCCGTTCCCGCACGCTTATTCGCAACGGGATGAAACAACCATGTCAGATGAAAAAAACGGCGGCTTACTGTACGGCCTCGAGCAGCGGATCCCGCCGCTCCCGGCATTTTTTAGCGCTTTACAGCACGTACTCGCCGGGCTGGTGGGCATCATCACGCCGCCGCTGATTATCGGCGCGGCGCTGGGGCTGGGGGAGTGGCTGCCCTATTTAATCAGCATGTCCCTGCTGGCCTCCGGCATCGGTACCTTTTTGCAATCCAACCGCGTTTGGGGGATCGGCGCGGGCATGATCTGTATGCAGGGCACCAGCTTTGCGTTCCTCGGCGTCGCCATTGCCGGCGGTATGTGGGTAAAAGGGCAGGGCGGCACGCCGCAGGATATTATGGCCATGCTGTTTGGCGTCAACTTCGTCGCCGCGCTGGTGCCCTGTCTCGTCAGCCGCTTTATTGAACCGCTGAAGCGTATTTTTACCCCGGTGATTACCGGCAGCGTGATTGCGCTGATCGGCATTAGCCTGATTAAAGTCAGCGTCATTAACTGGTGCGGCGGCGAGCAGGCGAAAGCCTTTGCCAGCATGAGCAATATCGCCCTCGGCGCGGGCACGCTGGGGACCATCGTCCTGCTGAGCTGCGCGAAAAACCGCTGGCTGCGCCTCTCTTCGGTGGTGGTGGGGATTGCCGTCGGCTGCGCGGCGGCGGCGCTGAGCGGATCGTTCCAGCTTAAAGGCGTCGGCGATGTCTGGTTCCGCTTGCCGCAGCTGTTTCCGTTTGGTTTTCAGTTTAACAGCGCGATTTTTATGCCGATTGCGCTGGTGTCGCTGGTCTGCATTCTTGAGGCGGTGGGGGATCTGACGGCTAACTGCCTGATCTCTCAGCAGTCGATAGATGACGAGGCCTTCCGTTCCCGGCTGAAAGGCGGCATTCTTGCCGATGGCATAAGCTGCATGGTGGCGGCGATGCTGTGCGCGTTCCCCAATACCACCTTTGCGCAAAACAACGGCGTGATTCAGATGACCGGCGTCGCCAGCCGCTACGTTGGCCGCTACATTGGGGGGATTTTGATTCTGCTGGGCCTGTTTCCGCCGTTCGGCGAGATACTGCGCCAGATCCCGGCGCCGGTGCTGGGCGGCGCGACGATGGTGATGTTTGGCTGCGTCGTGTCGGCGGGGATCCGCATTATCACCCAGAAACCGCTGACCCGCCGCGATATGCTTATCGTTGGCCTGGCCTTTGGTTTTGGTCTCGGCATTGAAGCGGTCCCGGCGTTTCTGACCCACTTCCCGCCGATCGTGGGTAACCTGTTCGGCTCCGCGGCGACCAGCGGCGGGCTGGTGGCGATTGTCCTGAATCTGATTATCCCGGAAGAGAAACCGGCCGCGGCTGCGGCCACAAGGAGCACCGATGATCGCGCTGAATCACTTTAACCAGCTGAGCGGCGAAGAGGCCGTTTCCCTGCTGGCGCCCTGCGTTGCCGTTCCAGGTTGGGCAGCGGCGCTCGCCGCCGGCCGGCCCTGGCGCAGCCGCGCTGATTTGCTCAACGCCGCGCAGCGGCTGATGGCGGCGTGGGGCGAAGCGGAGCTGGCCGAGGCGCTAAGCGCCCATCCGCGTATTGGCGAAAAGCCCGCCGGGTCTCAGGCGCACGCGGCGCTCTCGCGTCAGGAGCAGGGAAGCGTTGATGAGCGCGATGCTGCGCTGGCGCAGGCGCTGAAAGCGGGCAACGCCCGCTACGAAGCGCGATTTGGCCGGGTTTTTTTGATTCGCGCGAAAGGGCGCAGCGGGGATGAAATCTTAGCGGCGCTGTCGCGTCGCCTGCAAAACAGCGAGCGCGCAGAAGTTCAGGACGCGTTAGCGCAGCTGCGCGAAATCACCTTATTAAGACTGGAAGGAGCAATTGGCGAATGAGTACCTTAAGCACCCATATTCTGGATATCTCTACCGGCCGACCGGCGCAGGGCGTGAAGGTTGTGCTGGAGCGCGAAGGCGCGCTGATTGCCCGCGGGGCCACCGATGAGAACGGCCGTATTGGCGAACTCGGCGCCGGGCCGCTGGCGCCGGGGCGTTACCGGTTGAGCGCGGAAATCGGCGAGTGGTTTACCGCCAGCGGGCGCGAGACGCTCTACCTGAGCGCGCAGATTGATTTCGCCATCCGCGAAGCGCCTGGCGGGCACTATCATTTACCGTTTTTAATTGCCCCCGGCGGCTGGTCCACCTATCGCGGCAGCTAAATGTCCCCCGGAGGCGGCGCTGCGCGCCTCCGGGAAAGGGACTACTGCGCAGCCGCATTTCCCCATACGCGCTCGCCGTTTACCCACGTCTCGCTAATATTGCGTTCATCGCCCAGGGTCATCAGCACGAACAGCTGCTCATAGATATCTTTGCAGCGCCCGCTGCGTAAGCGCTGCAGCGGCGTGACCGCCGGGTCGATAACCACAAAATCGGCCTCTTTGCCGGGCTGGAAATTGCCAATCTTCTCATCAAGGCGCAGGGCGCGCGCGCCGCCGAGGGTCGCATGGTAGAAGGCTTCGCTGGCGCGCAGGCGATAGCTTTGCAGCTGGCTGACCTTATACGCCTCGCCGAGGGTGCGCAGCATACTGAACGTAGTGCCCGCGCCAACATCGCTACCGATGCCCATCCGCACCTTGTTCTGCCAGCAGACCGGTAAACGAAACAGCCCGCTGCCGAGGAACAGGTTTGAGGTCGGGCAGAATGCCAGCGCTGAACCGGTCTCGTGCAGGCACTGCCACTCGGCGTCCGCCAGGTGAATGCCGTGGGCAAACACGCTGCGCTCGCCGGTTAACCGATAATGATGGTAGACGTCGAGATAGTGCTCATGCTCCGGCCACAGGCTTTTTACCCACGCCACTTCGTTGAGGTTTTCGCTCAGGTGGGTATGCAGCCAGGTATCGGGAAACTCTTCCCGCAGCTGCCGCACCGCCGCCAGCAGCTCTGGCGTCGAGGTCGGCGCAAAGCGCGGCGTAATGGCGTAGCCGAGACGGCCGCGCTGGTGCCAGCGTTCAATCAGCTCGCGGGTTTGCCGGTAGCTCTGCTCCGCGCTTTCGCTCAGGTAGTCCGGCGCGTGGCGATCCATCATCACTTTCCCGGCGAGCAGGCGCATATTCAGGCGCAGCGCTTCGTTAAACAGGGCATCGACCGATTGCGGATGCAGCGTACAAAAAACCAGCGCGGTGGTGGTGCCGTGGCTTAGCAGCTGGTTGACAAAAAATTGCGCGATCTCGGCGGCGTAGTCGGCATCGGCAAACTGGCTCTCCACCGGAAAGGTATAGGTGGTGAGCCACTCCAGCAGCTGCTCGCCAAATGCGCCAATCATCTCGGTTTGCGGATAGTGGACGTGGGCATCGACAAACCCCGGCAGCAGCAGCTTACCGCGCAGGTCGCGATAGCCCTTCTGCGGGTGCAGGTACCGTTCGCCCTCCTGCCATGGCAGCAGCGCCTGAACGCGTCCGTCGCGAAGAAACAGCACGCCATCCTCCAGATAGCGTGCATGGCGGGCGATATCGTCAGCGCTATCGGCAACGGCGGCGATATCGAAAAATGCGCCGCGAACTGCGGCATGGTAGTCAAACATCATAGCTGCCCTGTGGGTTAGCGAAAGGATAGGTTGATTGAGCAAGATTAATGCCAGTTTGCGCAGGCGGAGAGCCGCCGCGACGTGACGCCGCGGCGGGGATGCGGGGTTACTCTTTCTGGGCGAGGGCGCTGAAACCGGCCGTCGCGCCGACGCGCTCGTCGTGGGCAATCCAGCGGTAGGCCGCGCCGCTCAGGAAGACGCCAATAAACCAGCTAAAGTTGGCCACTTCGTGCAGGGCCGGAATAAAGCTGATGACCAGGCCAATAGCGACGGAGGGTATCAGGGCGGCGATCGCTTTCGGGTTAAAGCCGTTGCGGTACCAGTACTGGCCTTTTGGCGTGTCGTCAAACAGGTCGTTGACGGAAACTTTACCGCGCTTAATGATGTAAAAATCCACAATCAGGATGCCGAACAGCGGGCCGATAAACGCCCCCAGCACATCAAGGGTGTAGTGGATAAGCTCCGGCGAGTTAAACAGGTTCCACGGCGTCAGCAGAATCGACCCCACGGCGGCAATCATCCCGCCGGTGCGGAAGCTGATTTTCTGCGGCGAGCAGTTAGAGAAATCGAACGCCGGGGAGACAAAGTTGGCCACGATATTAATCCCGATGGTGGCGGTGATCATGGTCAACAGGCCAATGGCGACCGCCAGGTCGTTGCCCACGCGGCTCACGGTCTCAATCGGGTCGGTGATCATGCGGCCAAACAGCGACTGCGTTCCGGAGACAATCACCACGGTCACGATGGAGAACAGCAGGAAGTTAAACGGCAGTCCCCAGCGGTTGCCGCGGCGGATTTCGCCCATGCTTTTGCCGTAGCGCGAGAAATCGCCAAAGTTGAGCAGCGGGCCGGAGAAGTAGGAGACCACCAGCGCGGTGGCGGTGATCATCTGCCAGGTTTGCTCCCCGGCGCTCAGAGACTTACTGGCGAGGGTAAAGGAGATCCCGTCAAAACCGGTCTTGTATACAATCCAGCCCGCCAGCGCCAGCATCACCACGTAGACCGCCGGGCCAGCGATATCAATAAAGCGCTTGATGGCGTTCATTCCGTGCCAGAACACCATCGCCTGCAGCAGCCACATGGTGGCGAAGCAGAACCAGCCCAGATGCGACAGGCCAAGGAAGCTGGAGGCGGTGAGCGTTGATAGCGAGGGCCAGAACTTCAGCAGCACCAGCATCAGCGCGTTGGCGGCGAGATAGGTCTGAATGCCGTACCATGCGAAGGCGATAAGCCCGCGGATCACCGCCGGAATATTGGCCCCAAAGACGCCAAACGCCTGACGACAAATGACCGCGTAGGGCACCCCCGCCATCTGGCTGGGCTTCGCCACCAGGTTGGCGCACAGCTGAACGATGCAAATCCCCACCAGCAGGCACAGCAGCACCTGCCAGCTCGCCAGACCAAGGGTAAAGAAGCTCGCCGCCACCACGTAGCCCCCCATGCTGTGCACGTCCGACATCCAGAAAGAAAAGATGTTGTACCAGCTCCAGTTCTGGTCGCGCGTCGGCGCCAGATCCTCATTGCAAAGCCGTGGGCTGTATCCAGCGTGGGGATCAGCGGCCTTAACCTGATGTGTATTTTGTTGATTTGGCATGAAACCTGCTCCTGTAAATGAACACCCGTTTAAATGGATTGTTGAGGCTGTTGCAGGATTTAGGCCAAAGTAGTTATTTTTGTATGCAATAATTAAATTTTATGTATACGATCCGATATCAAAAAGTAAAACCGGAGTGGTGAATGAGCAACCAACATCGTCTGCAGGCCGCGCCAGAACTGCAGGATAAAGACGAATCCATCTATCAGGCGCTGATGACCGCGATCGTCGAGCATCAGCTGCCGCCGGGGAGCAAACTGCCGGAGGAGGCGCTGGCGGAGGTGTTCGGCGTAAGCCGCACCGGGATCAGAAAGGTGCTGCAACGACTCGCGACTGTGCAAATGGTCGCCCTGACGCCCAAACGTGGTGCACAGGTCGCCAGTCCGACGGTCGAAGAGGCGCAAGAGATCTTCCGCACCCGCGCGCTGCTGGAGGTCGCCAACCTGCCGGATGTGCTGGCCCGCTGTCAGCCGCCGCATCTGGCGGCGCTGGAGGCCATTATCCGTGAGGAGCAGCAGGCCCATGAACGCTATGACGGCCCGGCGGCGATCCGCTACTCCGCCGAGTTTCATATTCAGCTGCAGGCGATCTCCGGCAATCAGGTGCTCACCGAGATGGTGACCCGCCTGAGCCAGCGCTCTTCATTAGTTATCGCGGCGTGGGGATCGCCGTGGCGTCAGGGCTGCCGCTGCGACGATCACGAACGGCTTGTCCAGCTGCTGCGCGACAAGGCGCTGCAGCCGCTGAGCGATGCGTTAAGCCACCATTTTGAACATATTGTCGCCAGCCTTTGCTTTGAGCGTTCTGGCGTGACCCTGCCCGATTTTGCCCGGCTGTTTGCCGGTTATAAGGAGCCGTAATGGCCGCTGTTTGTATACAAGTGATCAATCCCAACACCAGCCTGGCAATGACGGAAACCATCGGCGCCGCCGCGCGGGCGGTCGCCGCGCCGGGAACCGAGATTCTGGCGGTCTGCCCCCGCGAAGGCGTCCCATCGATAGAGGGCCACTTTGATGAAGCCATCGCCGCCGTGGGCGTGCTGGAGCAGATCAAAGCCGGTCGCCAACAGGGGGTAGACGGGCACGTGATCGCCTGTTTTGGCGACCCCGGGCTGCTGGCGGCGCGCGAGCTGGCGCAGGGGCCGGTGGTGGGCATTGCCGAAGCGGCGATGCATATGGCGACGCTGGTGGCCACCCGTTTCTCCATCGTGACCACGCTGCCGCGCACCCTGATCATCGCCCGTCATCTGCTGCACCAGTATGGTTTTCATGACCACTGCGCAGCCCTGCACGCCATTGATTTACCGGTGCTGGCGCTGGAGGACGGCAGCGGTGTGGCGCAGGAGAAGGTGCGTGCGCGCTGTATTCAGGCGCTAAAAGAGGACGGCTGCGGGGCCATCGTACTGGGCTGCGGCGGGATGGCGACGCTGGCCCAGGAGCTGACCCGCGAGCTGCGCGTGCCGGTGATCGACGGCGTCAGCGCGGCGGTCAAAATGGTTGAGTCGCTGGTGGCGTTAGGCCTGTCGACCAGCAAGCACGGCGATTTAGCTTTTCCCGAAAACAAGGCGTTGAGCGGCAAATTTCAGGCATTAACCCCGTTTTAAATGAAAGAGGTGGCAGATGGCATTTTTGGCAGACGATTACCCGCGCGACCTGCGCGGCTACGGCGGACAGCCGCCGCATGCGCGGTGGCCGAACAACGCGCGCATCGCCGTGCAGTTTGTGCTGAACTACGAAGAGGGCTCGGAAAACCACGTGCTGCACGGCGATGCCGGTTCTGAACAGTTTCTGTCCGATATTATCGGCGCCGCCAGCTACCCTGACCGGCATATGTCGATGGACTCCTTGTATGAGTACGGCAGCCGGGCCGGTTTCTGGCGCATCCATAATGAGTTCAGCAAGCGGGGACTGCCGCTGACCGTGTTCGGCGTTGCTATGGCGCTGGCGCGTCATCCCGAGGTGGTCGAGGCGATTAAGTCGGCGAACTATGACGTGGTCAGCCACGGCTGGCGCTGGATCCATTACCAGAATATGTCCATTGAGCAGGAGCGGGAGCATCTTCATAAAGCGGTGCAGGTGTTAACCGATCTGTTTGGCAAGCCGCCCACCGGCTGGTACACCGGGCGCGATAGCCCCAATACTCGCCAGCTGGTGGTGGAGCACGGCGGTTTTGATTACGACAGCGACTATTATGGCGACGAACTGCCGTTCTGGAGCGAGGTGACCTGCGGCGACGGGACGCGTAAGCCGCACCTGATCGTGCCTTATACCCTCGATGCCAACGATATGCGCTTCGCCACCGCCCAGGGGTTTAATACCGCCGAGCAGTTTTACACCTATCTGAAAGACAGCTTTGATGTGCTGTATGAAGAGGGGGCCAGCGCGCCGAAGATGATGTCCATCGGTATGCACTGCCGCCTGCTGGGGCGTCCGGGCCGCTTTCGCGCGCTGCAGCGTTTCCTCGATTATGTGCAGCAGCACGACCGGGTCTGGGTCTGCACCCGTCAGCAGATCGCCGACCACTGGCGCGAGGTTCATCCGTTTGGTGGGTAAAGTCGTTCCCCGGGTCGCGCCGCAAGCGGCTTACCCGGGCTACTGGCCTACAGGCGCGAGTTAACCCGTAGCCCAGGTAAGCGCAGCGCCACCGGGGAAGCAAACCGCAGAGCATTTCAGATTTGACATATTCCCGGAGGCGATGCTGCGCATCTGTCCGGGCTAGCGGATCGCAGACGGCGATGGACCCGTAGCCCGGGTAAGCGCAGCGCAACCCGGGGGATTCCCTTAACTCATTAAACTCACCTGGGCGGCGACGATGCGCCAGCCGAAGGGGAAGCGCACCCAGGTTTGCTGCTGTCGGCCAATGCGTTCGCTGCCTTCGCGGGTGAATTCGGTGCTGCACACCGCGTAATCCTCGCCGAAGGTGGTGATGGTGGTGTGCCGCAGCTCGCGCGCTAATCCGGCGGCGGGACGGGCGGCGCGAAAGGCGCGGATTTCGTCGATACCGTAGAGATTTTCCCCGGCCCCCAGCCGCACCGTGCGCTTATCGTGCCAGAACAGCTCATCCAGCACCGCGATATTATTGCTGACCAGCGCTTCCTCATAGCGGTAAAACGCCGCTGTCACCTCGGCGAGGATCCGCGGGCGATTAATATGCTCTTGCGTCATCATGCTGCTATCTCCACCGGGCGGGCGTCGGTCACGCCCGTCTCTTCCAGCGCCCGCGCGACCCGCAGACAGGCTTGTTCATTAAAAGGCGCGGCAATCAGCTGCAGGCCGATCGGCTGCCCGCTCGCCGTGCGCAGCGGCACGGTGACCACCGGCAGGCCAAGGAAGGAGATGGGCTGGGTCAGCATCCCCATACTGGCGCGGATCGGCAGCGGCTGGCCGTTGATCTCCATGTTCTGCGCGCCAATGAGCGTCGCGCTGCACGGCGTGGCCGGGGCGATCAGCACATCCGCATGGGCGAACAGGGCTTTAAACGCCTGCTGTGCGTGGCGGCGGAAGCGCTGGGCCTGAAGATACCAGGCCGACGGGATCATCGCGCCCGCCAGCAGGCGCTCGCGTGAGTTCGGCTCAAAACGTTCGGCCTGGCTACGCAGCGCGGGCAGGTACTGGTTGCCGCCCTCGGCGGCGCTGATAATAAACGCCGCCGAGCGGGCCAGCTCCGCCTCCGGGAAGATCAGCTCCTCATGCGCCGCCAGCGACCCGGCGACGCGAGCGACGGCCGCGCGGGCGTCGTTATCGCACCATGTCGTAAAATAACCGCCGAGCGTGGCGCAGCGCAGGCCTTCGAGACCGCGCGACAGCAGATTCGCCGTGCGCTCGCTGGCCTTGTCGGCCTGAAAACCATCGCCCGGATCGCGGCCCTGCAGGGCATCGTAAACTGCGGAAAGGTCGCTGACGCAGCGGGCAAACGGACCGATATGGTCGAGGCTGGCGACGAAAGGATGGCTCCCGGAACGCGACAAGCGGCCAAAGGTCGGCTTGAGGCCGAAGATCCCGCACAGCGATGCCGGGACGCGAATGGAGCCGTTGGTGTCGCTCCCCAGCGAAAAATGCACCAGCCCGGCGGCCACCGCCGCCGCCGACCCGCCCGAGGAACCCCCGGCGATCCGCGAGAGATCGTGCGGGTTACGCGTCGCCCCGTAATGGCTGTTTTCGGTGGTAAACCCGTAGGCGTAGGCATCCATATTCAGCATCCCGGAGAGCAGCGCGCCCGCGCTGTGCAGCTGGCGCACCGCCCAGCTATCGGCAACGGCGGCGGGGCGATCGCCCAGCAGCTGCGCCCCGGCAAGGGTCGTGTGTCCGGCGACATCGAAAAGATTTTTCACCGCATAGGGAACGCCTGCCAGCGCGGGCAGAGGCTTTTTTTCCCGCCGCAGGGTATCGATATTTTCCGCCTCAGCGAGCATGCGTTTTTCGCTGACGTGGGTCCAGGCGTTGATCTGCGGGTTAACCCGCGCGATGTTCTCCAGGGTGTGGCGGGCGATCTCTTTGGCGCTGAGTTCGCCGCTGGCCAGCGCGCGCTGGATGTCGTGAATCGTCATTTCAGGCAGCTTCATGCTTTATAAACTCCGGCGATTTCGACGCGCTCGTCGAGGGGAAAGGCCAGCAGCGGCCCGGCCATGGCGGCAATGCGGCTAAACTGCACCCGGAGCTCTGCGCGCCGCGCATCGTCCAGCTCCAGCGCCAACAGCTGTTCCATTTGCGTGAGGTAAGCGTCCCATTCGTTGTGCGGTGTGTTCATCATCAGCTCCTAATATCCGGCGGCGGAGCCGTTGCTGCGCGGATCGCTGGCCCCCTCGAACAGACCGTTGGGGTGGCGAACGATCGCCCCGGCGTGGCCCATGGCTTCGCTGAAATCGGCTAGCACTTCAACGTCATGCCCCAGTTGACGCAGGCGGGCAACGCATTCGGCGCTGAAGCGGCCTTCGAGCTTGAGCGAGTCGGAGGTTTGCCCCCATGTGCGTCCCAGCAGCCAGCGCGGCCGGGTGATGCTCTCCTGCAGCGGCGCGTTTTGCAGCACGTAGCGGGTGAAAATAGCGGCCTGGGTTTGCGGCTGACCGTCGCCGCCCATCGAACCGTACACCATCACCCGGCCATCGTTCAGCCTTGCTGCGGCGGGGTTGAGGGTGTGAAACGGCTGTTTGCCGGGCGCCAGCGCCAGCAGGTGGCTCGGGTCGAGGCTGAAAGAGGCCCCGCGGTTCTGCCAGACAATTCCGCTCTCCGGCAGCACCACGCCGCTGCCGAATTCGTGATAAAGGCTTTGAATAAAGGAGACCGCCAGTCCGCTTTTATCGATAACCCCCATCCATACGGTATCGCCAGGGCCTTTGCCCGCGCCCCACGGGGCGGCCTGCTGGTCGTCGATGTTATCCGCCAGCGGCTGTAGCGCCGCCGCCGCCAGCAGGCTCTGGATATCGACATCAAGGTGACGCGGATCGGTGATATGCGCGTCGCGCAGGCCGAAGGCCAGCTTGGTCGCCTCAACAATGCGGTGGATGGTCATCGCATCGTCGGCCTCGGCCATCGCCAGCCGGTCGGTGATGCCGAGAATGGCCAGCGAAACCAGCCCCTGGGTCGGCGGCGCGAGGTTCCACAGTTCCCCGTGCTGATGCTCAAGCCTGAGCGGCAGCGGGCGGCGGGCGCGATGCTGCTGCAGATCGCTGAGGGTCACGGGCAGTCCATACTGTTCCATGCCGCGGGCCAGATGCTCCGCCAGCGGCCCGCGATAGAAGCTGTCCAATCCTTCCTCGCTTAGCCGGCGCAGGGTGTTCGCCAGCGCCGGCTGCAAAAAGCGGCTCCCGGCTTTCGGCGGCTGGCCGTCCACCAGAAAGGTTTCGGCGAAGCCGGGCTGGTCGCGCAGTTCGTTGTATTTTCCGGCGGTGGCGCTGGCCTGCGAGGCGGTAACCGGGATGCCGCTTGCGGTGTAGCCGATGGCGTCTTCCAGCAGCCGCGACAGCGGCAGCGATCTTCCGCTTAACTCGCGCGAAACCTTCAGCGCTTCTTCCCAGCCGCTGACGGTACCCGCCACGGTGAGGGCCGCCTGTGGACCCCGGTGGGGGATCTGCGCCAGGCCGGCGTAGGCCTGCGGCGTCGCCAGCGAGCCCGCCGCGCCGCTGGCGTCAATGGCGATGGGGTCGCCTTCGGGCGGCACGATAAGCCAGAAGCCGTCGCCGCCGAGGCCGTTCATATGCGGGTAAACCACGGCGATGGTGGCGGCGGCGGCGACCATCGCTTCTATCGCGCTTCCGCCTTCGCGCAGAACCGCCAGCGCGCTCTGGCTGGCCAGATGATGGGGCGCGACCGCCATCCCGTGGGCGGCAACATGACTTTGCATGGGGTGTCCTCAATTAACCGAATCGTCGCCAGAGGGTTGCAAAAGCTGTTCCATGTCTGAACGCAAAGTTTCAATCGCTGCTGGCGATGGGCGTTTTTTGCCGAACTGGCATGCATTATGAAAGGCGTTAGCGGTATAGTGCGGTGAAACGAAAGTTACAGAGGTCTTATGCAACAGCTTGATGAACGACTAAAAGAGCAGTACCCGTCTTTATCGCCGCAGGAACAGCGGGTGGCGGATTTTATCTTCGATCATTTTGATGACCTGATTAGCTACAACAGCGCAGAGCTGGCGCAGCTTAGCGGGGTATCGAAAGCCACGGTCAGCCGTCTGTTCAAGCGCCTGGGCTATGAGAAATATAAAGATATGCGCGATGAGCTGCGCACCCTGCGCCAGAGCGGAATGCCGCTGACCGATAATCGCGATGCGGTGCAGGGCAACACGCTGCTGGCGCGCCACTATAAACAGGAGATGGCCAACCTGACCCAGTGGGTTAACGCCCTTGATGTCCAGCAGTTCGCCGAGGCGATTCAGGCGCTGGTAAGCGCCCGGCGTATTGTGATTATCGGCATGCGCAATGCTTATCCGGCGGCGCTGCATCTGCGCCAGCAGCTTCTTCAGGCGCGCGGGCAGGTGCTGGTGCTGCCGCAGCCGGGACAAAGCTTAAGCGAGGAGCTGGTGGATTTAACCGCTGACGATCTGGTGGTGGTGATGGCGTTTCGCCGCCGCCCGCGCATTATTCGCCCGCTGCTGCAGCAGCTACAGAGCAGCGGTATTCCGGCGCTGCTGATGTGCGAGCCGCAGGCCCACGGCCTGTTTCCGCTGGCGCGCTGGCGGCTTTGCGCGCCGCTGGATAGCGTATCGGCCTACGATAGCTACGCGTCGGTCAATAGCCTGATCAATCTACTGTCGAACGCGTTTCTGCACGAAATTCTCGATAAAGGCCGCCCGCGTATTCACGATATTGCCACCCTCTATCAGCAGCTGGACGAGCTGGAACAACGATAATGGGGCGCCAGCGTGGTGCCTTGCATGATTTTGGTGCGACAAAATAATGGGGAAACGCGCGGTCGTTTCCTCTTAATTCCTCACTTCCCCTTGTTTTACCTTCGCTTAGCCAAACGGCGGACTTACCCGATGTGCGGCGATTTATCTGGCACATTAGTTGCAAAAGTGACTTTAAAGAATCTTTTGTTTCATGCTAACGTAACGGGTAAACACCATGAAGAAACTGTTGATCGCACTGGCCGGGGCCGCTTGTCTGTTAACCAACCTCTCGGCGGCGAAGGCTGACCAGCTCCAGGATATTGAAAAGCGCGGCACGATCCGCATTGCGGTGCCGCAGGATTTCCCGCCGTTTGGCTCGGTGGGGACCGACCTTCAGCCGCAGGGCTACGACATCGATATGGCGCGCTACCTCGCCAAACAGATGAAGCTCAAGCTGCAGCTGGTGCCGGTCACCAGCGCCAACCGCGTGCCTTATCTGCAAACCGATAAGGTGGACCTGGTGATTTCCAGCCTCGGTAAAAACGCCGAGCGCGAGAAGGTGATCGATTTCAGCCGCGCCTACGCGCCGTTCTTCCTCGGCGTATTTGGTCCGAAGGGCGCAGAGCTGAAAGACCCGGCGGCGCTGAGTGGTAAAAGCGTTGGCGTGACCCGCGGCGCGGTGGAAGATATGGTGCTGACCAGCGTGGCGCCGAAAGAGGCGCAGATTAAGCGCTACGAAGACAACAACACCACGCTGTCGGCGTATCTTTCCGGCCAGGTGCAGTACGTCGCTACCGGAAACCTGGTGGTGGCGGCCATCTCCCGGCAGAACGCAGACAAAGCCCCGGTGCCGAGCTTTATGCTGAAAGACTCGCCGTGCTTTATCGGCCTGAAGAAAAATGAACCGGCCCTGAAGGCGAAAGTGGATGCGCTGATTGAGCAGGGGGTGAAAGACGGCACCCTCAACGGGCTGTCTGAGAAGTGGCTGAAAGCGCCGCTGCCTGCCAGCCTCGGCGCCTAAGGTTCGGGCATGACGGAGCAACTTCATTTCTCTGAGCTCTGGCCGCACTGGCCGGAGCTGCTGGCGGGGCTGTGGGTGACTATTCAGCTGACCGTGCTGGCGACGATAGGCGGCCTGACGATTGGCATTTTCGGCGCCGCCGTTCGCAGCGGGCGTCCGACGTGGTTCAGCCGGATATGGGGCGGGTATGTCGAACTGATTCGCAACACGCCGTTTGTGGTACAGCTGTTTTTTATCGTCTTCGGCTTACCGAACCTGGGGCTGAAGATGACGGCGGGCGAGGCCGCGCTGCTGGCGATGGTGGTGAACCTCGGGGCCTACAGTACCGAGATCGTACGTGCCGGTATTCAGGTGACGCCGAAAGGGCAGTGGGAGGCGGGGCGCGTGCTCGGGCTGACCCGGACGCAGACCTTCATTCAGGTCATTCTGCCGCCCGCGCTACAGCGCATTTATCCGGCGCTGGTGAGCCAGTGCATCATCGTCATGCTCGGTTCGTCGGTGGTGTCGCAGGTCTCTTATGAAGAGCTGACCTTCGCCGCCAACCTGATTCAGTCGCGCACCTTCCTCAGCTTTGAGGTCTATCTGGTGACGACGGGGATTTATTTAGCGTTGTCGATAACGATGCGCCAGCTGCTGCTGGCGGCGGGACGTAAATGGCTGGGGGTACAGGCATGATGACCACCTTTACCGATTGGGACATTGTCCGCAATCTGCTGCTGGCCGGGCGCTGGACGGTGATGCTGTCGCTGGTGGCGTTTCTCGGCGGCGCGCTGGTGACGCTGCCGCTCCTGCTGCTGCGCATGACCGGCGGGCGCCAGGTAAAACGCCTGATCCGCGGCTATATCGAACTGTTCCAGGGGACGCCGCTGCTGATGCAGCTGTTTCTCGCCTTTTTCGGCGTGGCGCTGTTCGGCATCGACGTTTCGGCGTGGACCGCGGCCTCGCTGGCGCTGACGCTGTACACCAGCGCCTTTTTGCTCGATATCTGGTTCGGCAGCATTCGCGCCCTGCCAAAAGGGCAGTGGGAAGCGTCGCGCTGTCTGGGGCTGAGCTTTGGCCAGACGCTGTATCGCGTCGTCGCGCCGCAGGCGCTGCGGATCGCTATCGCCCCGACGGTCGGCTTTGCCGTGCAGGTGATCAAGGGCACGGCGCTGGCGTCGATTATCGGCTTCGTCGAGCTGACCAAAGCGGGCACCATGCTGACCAACGTCACGTATCAGCCGTTTAAAGTCTTTGCGCTGGTGGCGCTGGGCTACTTCATTCTGTGTTATCCGCTGTCCCGCTACAGCCGTTATCTGGAGAACAAATTCAATGCCTCTCATCACCATTAATCAGATGCAGAAGTATTACGGCGATAACCACGTGCTCAAGGGCGTCGATCTGGATATCGATATGGGCGAAGTTATCTCGATTATCGGCCGCAGCGGGTCCGGCAAGAGCACGCTGCTGCGCTGCATCAACGGGCTGGAAGGCTATCAGGAAGGCAGCATTAAGCTCGGCGGGATGACCATTACCGACCGCGACTCGCAGGCGCGTGAGATCAGCCGCTCTATCGGCATGGTGTTCCAGAACTTTAACCTGTTCCCGCATATGACGGCGCTGGAAAACGTGATGCTGGCGCCGCGTCGGGTGCTGAAGAAGAGCGCCGCCGAGTGCCGTGAACTGGCCCAGCGGATGCTGGAAAAGGTCGGATTGGGCGACCGGCTCGATTACTACCCGTCGAGTCTCTCCGGCGGCCAGCAGCAGCGCGTGGCGATTGCCCGCGCGCTGGCGATGTCGCCAAAAGTTTTACTCTGTGACGAGATCACCTCGGCGCTGGATCCGGAGCTGGTGGGCGAAGTGCTCAAGGTGCTGGAGCAGCTGGCGGCGGAGGGCATGACGCTGATTCTCGTGACCCATGAAATGAATTTTGCCCGCGAAGTGGGCGACCGCGTCGTGTTTATGCATCAGGGGCGCGTCTGGGAACAGGGCGACAGCAAAACGCTGTTCGCCAACCCGCAGACCAGCGAACTGAAGCAGTTTATTTCATCCGTGCGCGGCCTCAATCAATAAGGACTTAAAGATGGATATCACCCAGTTTCCGCAACTCAACCCGCCGTCGCGCCTGCTGATGGGGCCCGGCCCGATTAACGCCGACCCGCGCGTGCTGCGCGCCATGTCGAGCCAGCTTATCGGCCAGTACGACCCGGCGATGACCCACTATATGAACGAAGTGATGGCGCTGTACCGCGGCGTATTTCGTACCGAAAACCGCTGGACGATGCTGGTGGACGGAACCTCAAGGGCCGGGATTGAGGCGATCCTGGTTTCGGCTATTCGGCCGGGCGACAAGGTGCTGGTACCGGTATTTGGCCGCTTCGGCCATCTGCTGTGCGAAATCGCCCGCCGCTGCCGGGCGGAAGTGCATACCATTGAAGTGCCGTGGGGCGAAGTGTTCACCCCGGACCAGGTGGAGGATGCCGTCAAACGTATTCGTCCGCGCCTGCTGCTGACGGTGCAGGGCGATACCTCGACCACCATGCTGCAGCCGCTGGCGGAGCTGGGGGAGATCTGCCGCCGCTACGACGCGCTGTTTTACACCGACGCCACCGCCTCGCTGGGCGGCAACCCGCTGGAAACCGACGCCTGGGGACTGGATGCGGTCTCGGCCGGGATGCAAAAATGCCTTGGCGGCCCGTCCGGCACCTCGCCGATTACCCTCAGCGCGCGCATGGAAGAGGCGATTCGCCGCCGCAAATGCGTGGAAGAGGGGATCCGCACCGATGCCCACCGCGACGGCGACGAGGAGATGATCTACTCCAACTACTTCGATCTCGGCATGGTGATGGACTACTGGGGGCCGGAGCGCCTTAACCACCATACCGAGGCCACTACCGCGCTGTTCGGCGCCCGCGAATGCGCCCGCCTGATCCTCCAGGAAGGCCTGGATAACGGCATTGCCCGGCATAAGCTGCACGGCGATGCGCTGGTTAAAGGCATCCAGGCGATGGGGCTGGAGACCTTCGGCGACCTGAAACACAAGATGAACAACGTGCTTGGCGTCGTCATCCCGCAGGGCATCAACGGCGACCAGGCGCGCAAGCTGATGCTGGAAGATTTCGGCATTGAAATCGGCACCTCGTTTGGCCCGCTGCACGGCAAGGTATGGCGGATCGGCACCATGGGCTATAACGCGCGGAAAGATTGCGTGATGACTACGCTCAGCGCCCTGGAGTCGGTGCTGAACTATCTCAAATTCCCGACCACCCAGGGCGCCGCGATGCAGGCCGCGTGGGACCACTATCGCAGCGAGCGCGCGCAATGAGTCAAACACAACGCCAGCAGGCGGATATGCAGCAGGCCGCGGCCCGGGTGATGGCCCGCGCCGACGAGCTGGCGGCGATCAGCGAAACGCCGGACACCCTGACCCGGGTTTATCTCTCTCCTCAGCATCTTGCGGCCAACCAGCGGGCGGCGCTGTGGATGACCCAGGCCGGGATGACCGTCTGGCAGGACAGCGTCGGCAATATATGCGGGCGCTACGAGGGAGAGCAGGAGGGAGCGCCCGCCATCCTGCTGGGTTCGCACCTTGATACGGTGCGTAACGCCGGACGCTATGACGGTATGCTCGGCGTCCTGACGGCGATCGAGGTGGTGGACAGCCTGCATCGACAGGGGCGTAGGCTGAAAAAGGCGATCGAGATTGTCGGCTTTAGCGATGAAGAAGGGACGCGTTTCGGTATTACGCTGCTCGGCAGCCGCGGGCTGACCGGCACCTGGCCCGAGAGCTGGCTGGCGCAGACCGATGCCGATGGCGTCAGCGTGGCGCAGGCGATGGTGCTGGCCGGGCTGGATCCGGCGCGCGTTCACCTGGCCGCCCGCAGCCAGGAGGAGATCGCCGCGTATCTGGAACTGCATATCGAGCAGGGGCCGTGCCTGGAGCAGGAAGGACTGGCCTTAGGCGTAGTGGAAGCGATTAACGGCGCGCGTCGTCTGAACTGCCGCTTTACCGGCGAGGCGGGACACGCCGGGACGGTGCCGATGAGCCATCGGAAAGATGCGCTGGCCGCCGCCGCCGAGTGGATGGTGCTGATAGAGACGCTGACCCGCGAACAGGGCGGAAACCTGGTCGCCACGGTGGGGACGCTGCGCTGCGCGCCCGGCGCGGTTAACGTCATTCCCGGCGAAGTCGCGCTGACCCTCGACATTCGCGGGCCGAAAGACCAGCCGCTGGATGCGCTGCTGGATACGCTGCTGACGGAGGCGCAGGCCATTGCCGCTCGTCGCCAGCTGCGGTTCAGCGCCGAAGAGTTTTACCGGATTGCCGCTACCGCCTGCGATAGCGGATTGCAGCAGGTATTGAGCGAGGCGGTGCAGGCGGTGCAGGGGCGTTCGCTAACGCTGCCGAGCGGCGCCGGGCATGACGCCATCGCCATTGCCGAACGCTGGCCGTCAGCGATGCTGTTTGTCCGCTGCAAAGGCGGCATCAGCCATCATCCCGCCGAGTCGGTCACCGCCGATGATGTGGCGCTGGCGATAGACGCCTATTCGCGCGCGGTGTCGGCGCTGGATGCCGGAAAGTAAGCGCCGGGCGGTCCGGCGCGGTACGGTCCCCCACCGGTGGCGGTGGGGGACCGTTTTATTTTTTGCCGTTCGGTTTGAGCTGTTCGCCGGGTTTAAGGCGGAACAGCTCGTCATCGCGGGTGGAGTAGCGAACCGTCCCGTCAGCCATCCGATAAGCACCCTCCGTGAATCCCGCGCCGTTCAGGAACGGCGCCACCGCGTCCGGCGTATTGCGGAAGGCGGCTTCCAGGGCGAGAAGCGCATAGGGGGCGATACTATCGATACTGGCATATTCGGCCTCAGGGTCATCGACAAAAAAGCCGTTGATGCGCTGCTTGTTGATGATGTTAGCGCCGATACGATCCGCCAGCGTCAAATAGTCCTGCTGCCCGGTGGCCTGCCACAGGTCGATAAGCGCGAAAATCGCATACGGCTGATGATTCTCCGTTTGGCTATTCAGCCTGCGGTTCGCGCCGCCGGGTTCGCCAATATCGCCCAGTCCCTGGCCTTTGGCGATACCTCGCGCGACTTTCCAGATGGCACGATCCGGTTCAAGCGTCCAGGCGCGGGCATAGGAGAGAAGAAATTCATTTCCCGCCGGATAGGCTTTCAGCACCGTGCCTTTTTTCCCATAATAGCCATCGCGTTTTAACGCATAGCCGGAGAGGTCCGTGCCGTTGGCCAGCAGAGGGCGGAAGGTATTGTTCTGCTCATCGTAAGCGTAGGTCGCGAAGGCCTTGAGGCCATCAAGGGTCCATTTTTTGAGATCGTCGCCGGCGGTGCCCAGCGATTTAGCCAGGGCAAGCTGCATCAGCGCATTTTCTGAGTAGAGGGTGCTGGTCCGGCCCTTCAGCAGCATATTGCCTTCCAGCGCATCGGGCCCCAGTTCGGGACCAAACTGACGCTGCGCGCGGTCGCCGTATTTCGAGTGCGTATCGCTATCATCGGTAGTGTCGGCGCGTTTTAGCGCTTGGGTAAACTGGTAGACGCCGAGCCCGGTCTTCTTATCGCGCGGCAGAACGTACTGTTCGGCCAGACGCTTCGCCCACGTCAGCGCGCCTGCGTCGCCATCGTATTTATAGAGCAGCGATGCGGAGTAGATAAGGTCGTTGCCGGCATTGAGAAAGCTCAGGCCTTTGGTGGCGAAAAACGGCGGCTGTTGGACAAAATCATTTTGCCAGAGCGCGCCCATCGCTTTGCCGTACTCCCCGTGACGGCTGGTTTCCAGCGTTTTCCAGTCGTAAACATGGGCATTCCAGAACGCTTTGATAAAGCGCGCGGTGGCCTTGTCATCGACGGCAAACATCATGTCGTAATAGGGGTACGCGTTCTTAAGTTCATGGACCATCTCCTTTTCGCTCGGGCCTTGAGGCTGCAGCGTTTTCAAATCAACAAAGCGATGGCCTCCCCACAGCAGTAGCCCGCTGGCGTCCTGATAGTGGTCAAAGTAGTAGCGAATATTCTCCGCGACCCGCTGATTATATTTTGCTTCGCCGGTCAGGTTGCTTAACCCTACCAGCACCCGCATTAAATTTTGCTGGGCGGAGAAGTTCGACAGCACGGTAACTTTACCGTCCGGAAAAACCCATTCCATTTGCTTGCCGGTGCGAGGATCCACGCCGTTTGCCAGCAGAGGAGAGTGATGGCCGTACCGATCCCCCGCTTTATCCAGCACGACCTCGGCGAACTGCTTTACGCTGCTCAGACGCGCGTTCTCCTGGGCGCCAGCACTCAGGGAAAAGAGACTCAGAGCGCCCAATGCCAGGGTGATTTTTGCAATCTTCATTATTTTCCTCTTAATGAAAATAAGGGTTTAATGAAACCCTTATTTATTTTTATCTGGCTGACAGGAAGTTATCAGAAGGAGTATTTCACGCCAACGCGATAACGCGTCTGGCGTTCATCGGTGGCTTTACTGCCGGAAACATTCGCTATTGCCATATAAGGCGACCAGTTTTTATCAAATTTATAGGTCAGCTTAAAATCATGGGTCCAGTCGTAGCTTTCGTTATCCGCTAAAATAACCCCTGCGGAGTTGGCTTTTTTATAGTCCAGTTCATAATCCAGCTGATAATCTTTGAGGAATTTCCAGGAAATAACGCTGGTCAGGTTATAACCGTTCTCCGAGGTGTCTTTAGACGTGCCGATATTGCCTGAATTGCGCTTGTAGTAAGGGCGGTAGCGCAGTGAGGCGCTGAGGTCATCTGTCAGGTTGGCTTTGCCGCGCAGATAAGGGCGGTAGCTATTTGAAGACGAGCTGGTATCCAGAGAGAAGCCAGGCTCAATCTGAAAGGTTTTATTTATTTTATGCACATAGCTCGCCACCACTTCGGTGCCGTTACTAACGGTTTCATCATAGGCTTTATTTTTATCCTGCGAACCTTTCCATTTCCCTTCCAGCGATAAGCCAAAACCATTAGCAAAACGGTGAGACATCAACAGTCTGTCTTTATGATTATTGCCGGCTTTGTCATTGGTTTCATGACGGTAATCAAAGGTCACCGCGTGGGCAGCAATACTGATAAAAGGAATCGTGACTAATAATAATGAGCGAAACATAGAGTGCCTCTACTTTTTATATTTTCCAAAGGTACAAGAAATTACCTGCCGTAAAGCAGGCAGAACGATACACATTAAATTATTAGAGGGTGGTGTGGTGCCGGGTGCCTCCCGGTGAATCAGGCGCTGACTTCCTGATTCGTCAATAAAAACGAAACGTAGATGAGGGTATTCCTCGATTCAGCTTGACCCCGCCGCTTAGGGGGATTCACCACACATTATTCTTTATTCCCTGTTGATGGCTAATTCGCACTGCTTGTAATTTTATTGAAAATAACTTTTACACAAAATGAAATGATGTTTTGAGATCGAGATCTGAATATTAAAAAGAGAGGGTAAATATTTTTTATGTTATTTATAAAGATAATCCTAATTCTATATTTGCATATGTATCATGGTGTTATGTATTTGTTTGTGGTTTTTTGATGCCGTTTTATGCGTGAATTTAAGCTTTTCTTTGAATTGGCAGTAATCGTATTCCTATATTTTAAAGCGCTCAATTTGTTAAAACTTAAAAAATACTCCGTCGGTTTCAATGGTTAAACTGAAGCCCATGCTTCCGATTCCTTTAACCTAAACGAAAGCTAAACGGAAAAGATTGCGCTATTGATCTGCCAGACTGACGACATAACACTCTCAGAAAAGCATCCATATGGAAGGATAATAAAAGACAGTAACCTCGGGACTTCAAGATGACTATTCATGGAAAGGATCGTGTATTTATTTCTGGCGTAGAGACTCTATTGCAGGAGCTGAACGATGGCGCGGATGCAGGGTTAAGCAACTGCATGTATGTCACCTGCGGGATGGATATCCAGGAGATATACGCTTTGTTCTTTCGCCATCCGCCGGAGCACTACGCCATCTTCATCACCTCTGAGCGCCATTTTGAGGCTATCAACCGGCTGTTTCCGGGCCTGCTAAAGCTCTGTTTGTCAGAGAGGTTGACGGTCGAAGAGCTGCGTCAGGCGTTAAAAGTGATGGGCCTGTTTTCGGCCCAGAACCAAAGCGTTGCTTATCTGCCCGATACGTTTAATTTTACCCACGCCGAGCAACAGATCATGAGGCTCAGTTTACGCGGCCATTCTCTGGATGATATTGCCCGTATCCGCGGGGTCAGTCCGTCCACGGTCAGCGTCCAGCGTACCCGGCTGATGAAGCGTATGGGGACCAACAGCCTGCAGGAGCTATGCTCGCTGTATGCGGCTATGCGTACCCAGCGACCACCGCTGTCCGGCTAAGCTTTATCACTAACAAATACGCGCGTCCGCGGATAAAAACGAAAGGTCGCATCTGCAGCTCGCCGCCGGCATCGGCTTTGAAGAAAAGCTGGCCAACGCTGCCTGAATAGACGCCAGGCGTGGAATCGGGCGAAATTTATTATATCATGCCGAGCCTGTGTACTAGTTTAGAGGTTCAAATAATGACGTTTTCCACCCTTGCCGATGTCAGAAGCCAGATCGATTCGATTGATAGCGAATTGGTTAGCCTGATTGCTCAGCGCGCTACGTGTGTTCAAGCCGCCGCCGCATTTAAAACAGACCACTCAGCCGTTCGCGCGCCAGAACGCGTGCAGCAGGTTATTGATCGGGTTCGCGAAAAAGCGGCTGCGGCAGGGTTGCCCGAAGTGATTATTGAGAAAGTATATCGGTCCATGATAGATGCCTTTATTGAGTATGAGCTTGAGCAGCATAATCAGCGACAGCGGCAAAAAAGGTAACGGTTTATCGCGACGCAGGCCGGATATACCCGGAGGTGGCGCACACCTGTCCGGGCTATCCGACCCCACGCAATACCCAAAGCGTTGCTGTTACGGGATTCAGTGCGCGGTAAGTTTTTTCCGGGTTGAATCAGACTGGCCGCAAAAAGAAAGTTGTGGGTGTTTTGCCATTTCCACTGGCTAGTCGTTGATGAGGGACTGGTTTTTGATTATCGGCAATGAGCATTATGTCGTTACCTTCGCATTCCAGCACCAGATAAATATGATCGTAACCGTGGTGCGCTACGGGACCGCAGGTGGAACCGACATCGCCGGGCTGTTGATCACCCACAGAAATGACTTTCCATTGTCGTTTATCACGAAGATAGTTACCCAAAGCTAATGCCTGCGTAATATCGGGAACGGCAATCCCTCCGGCCTGTAACAGGTTAGCCAGGTTCAGGGCGCAACCATCATGCGGCCACTGCTCATGGGCTAATTTGAAAAGCTCAATCGCAGCGATGGCCTGAACTTTTTCATAACGATCCGGCGTTGTGGCAATATTGACTACGTCGAGCATTTTTTCTTTGTCGCTCAGCGGCGTGATGCTATCGGCAAACATCACAGGAGGCGTATGTAGCGTAACAAATGTCTGGAGTTCTTCCACGGCATCGCGTCGCACGTGAGAGATAACCATCGCGGGGTTTACGATGGTACCGCACCAGCTGGTGCTGAAACGCAACAGTCGGGCACAATACTCTATCGCCAGCGGGTGGTCTGTTTTCATTTTTGTAATGAATTTTTCAGCTGTATCAATGCCATGCTGTTTAGCAAAACTCAGGAGTTCCGCCTTTCCATTGCCGATGCTGTCAAATGACACCTGAAACGCCCCGGTTTCCTCGCTTTCCATGTGAGCCATTGAATGCGCGTTTTCGGAATCAACGCCGGCATCCCAGCGCCAGTCTGATTCAAACCCCGCCTGAACGCGAAGCACTTCACACATGACGGCTTTACGGTGTAAAAGGCTGGTGTAAGGCCCGAGAGCCCCTTTCATTACGGCATAGATATCATGAAGCTTATTTTCAGCAAAAACCTCATCAGGTAAAGCATTTAAAGTATCGACTAACTGTTCTAAAAACGCTATCGGTGGGCGACCATGCTGCGTGCTGACAGGATAGCGAGTCGCGATGAATATACGCTTGTTGATAGTATCCATAAAACTCTCCTTCATGACGGTGACGAATGTTGAGATAGTGTCTTAGGTCTATTTACTCGAGGTTAAGCCCTGAAAGAGAGAAGAGACTTTATTTACCAGGTAAGGCGCAAATAATGTCATTCCGGCTATCAGGAATTTAATGATTTCACTCAGGGCGTCAGGGTTGGATATTTTTCCATTGCGGCCAAAGTCAAGTAGCAATAACGAGCCGAAGCCAATATACATAAACAAAATAACCAGCATGCCGATTAGCGCAATGAGCCGGCTCGAACTGGCTTTCATTTCTTTGACCAGCCGCGGCCTGCCTGCATCGTCATAAAGAGGCTTCTTTGTCACGGTATCAGTGCCGTCCCTGGTGGCTTTAACCTCTTCGGTAGCGGATAATTCAACATCTTCAGAAAGCGCATCGGCTAAAGACCACGCTTTAGGAAGTGAATTGCGGATGACTAAAATAGAAAGCAAGGTACCAAAGATAACGATGAAAAACACAAGGTAAATTAAATATTTGTTGATATGTTCACCGCAGGACTGCTGAGCCTGACAGGAGGCTTCATTAGCGTGAGCGGCGGCGGAAATAAAAAATAAAACAATTACTGATGCGTGTGTTTTTAGTAAAAACATAAATGCGCTCCTCGCCAGGATAAAATTATTTTATGTCTGGCATGTGAAGATAAACTAATATACGCAGGTATTTCTATTTACAACAAGGGGTCATCTTATACCCACGGGGTTATACTGACACGCGTCCCCGCAGATAAGGTTCAGTATAGTGGTGGTCATGGCATCCACATTCATTCAAATGAATGAGTGGGTAAAATAAATTAGCTATGAATAGCCCTGATAATGAGCAGCAGCTCGGATTGATTACGGGTATGCGTTTTCCGGTACAGCGCACTAAGGTGGGTTCTGACGGTGGTGATGGAGACGCCGAGATGCAGGGCGCATTCATCCGGGGTCATCCCTCTGACCAGCAGTTCTGCTACCGCATTCTCGGCGGGTTTGACATTAAAGAGCTCCATGAATGCGCTGCCGGTGAGGAAAGGCTCGGGGATGATAATGCAAGCCGCACCGGGAATGCTGGGGGACGGGATGACCAGGATCGGCTTTGCTTGCCGCCCGGCGGTGTAGCATAATCCTGCTCGGGGGCGCGCCTCCGTCCGGGTGGCCTGTTCAATGGCATGCCGCAGTTTTTTGCTGTCTGTGTTCAGGCTTAGCGTGTCAGCGCCGACAGACCAGATCGCGCTATGGCTCGCGCGGTGGTAATTTTCGGCCCGGGTGTTGGCGTAAAGGATTTTACCGGCATGACCCACAAGCCAGACCGGGTAAATACCGTTGTCCATGACGGCACCCTGATATTTAATCGTGTCACGAAGGTGTTCAAATCTGGCATGAAGCTGGCTGGCGGTAATTAACGCGGGGATGAGGCGCCGGAACAGGTCAAATTGCGTGGGCTGTGGATAGGCCGCTTCATTAGCCGTCATCAGCGATAAATAAGTGGCATAACCGTTGACGGTACCTAGTTTGACGCTGGTAAGATAATTTAAATCATTAGGGTGATGAAATTCATTATAATAAATACTATTAGCAATAAATTTATCGCCTAAAAACTCCCTGTCTCTGTACATCTGCCCTACAGGCAACCCCGTCAATATTTTTTCGGCAGGATCGATTGCCAGAAAAACATCCCGGTAGGCCGTAAAGACTTTTTCATCAAAAAGTAATGAATCCGTCATAAGATGCGCATTACCTTTGTCATAATAAAGCAATGCCGCGTACTGATGTCCTGTCAGTAACGACAGTTTCTGCAGCGCGGGTTTCCAGAATTGAGAATCCAGCGTAGCCAACAGAATAGTCTCCAGAATTTCTATATATAATAGTTCCGGATCAATGGCCATAACGACACCTTATATTTATCGCTTAGCCCGCAGGGCATGACTGATGAGGCTGGTGCTATTAGCATAGTCCTGGGAGATAAATGATGGCAATCCCCGCTCAGCCAGTTGGTAGGGAAATGCGCAAAGGGCGCTGAATTCCTTATTTTGCGGCGGACTTCCTGCGGTTTATGAAATTTCTCCCTGATCCTGGCGTGGTTTTGATGAATATTCTCCCACCGCCTGTTGATTTAAACCTGTACGTTTAGACTACCGCTTTTGCGCGAACCCGCTTCGATAACAATTTCATCTAATACGCTACGCGGGATAAGTGGAAATCCGCTCCCTGTCGCCCGCCCGCGCGCCTTTACAGTTCGCGCAAACGCTTTCCGCTGTTATGCTAACGCCCTGGCAAGCCGCGCTGTAAAGAGACCTGACCATGGCCGAACGCGAAAAAAACATCCATATTCAACCCTCGTCTTCTATTTCCCGAACCCATATCTTTCCGGCGCTGCTGGCGATCGCCGCCGTATCGGGTCTGTGCGCGTTCGTCTCGCCGCCGCTGGGACCGTGGCGCGTGATTTTGTCTAATCCCGGTATGTATATCGATCTTCTGGCGCTGCTTTTTCTGCTGTTTATGCTCTGGAGCTCAACCAAGGTGCGCATGAACCACGTGGCGGTCAACTGGGTACGCTACGGGCTGCTGCTATGGATTGCCGGAGGCACGTTCGATCTGATGGACGAAATCTTCCGCCAGCCGCGCTGGATGGGATACTACTGTGAAGATCTGCTGCGTCTGACCGGCATGCTGCTGAGCGCGGTCGGGGTCTACAAAATCATTGAGCGCATCAATCTCCTGTACGTCGACGCGCGTTCTCAATCGCTTAAGGATGAGCTGACCCAGTTGCCAAACCGCCGCTTCTTTATCGATACCGTCCGCGAAAAGGCGGGGAATACGCAGGCGCTGATGATTGTTGATATCGACTACTTTAAGAAAATTAATGACACCTACGGTCATCTGGTGGGGGACGAAGTGCTGTTTGCCCTCGGCAAACAGCTGGCGAAACTCACCAGCGATAAGGTACTGCCGTCGAGGATTGGCGGCGAAGAGTTTGCCATTATCGTTGATGGCCTGTCGGCGCAGGAAGTGGATGAACTGGCGCAGTCTATTCTGCAAAACGCCCGGGCAATCCTGATCAACCACGACAACCCGCTGTCGATTAGCATTGGCGTTGGCCTGCGGCATAAAGACGAGCCGCAGAATCAGTTTATTAAAAAGGTCGATGACGCGCTCTATAAGGCAAAAAATAACGGCCGCGGGCGAGTGGAATGGGCCGTGTGAACTATCCCTGCTGCGCGCTGCGGCAGTGGCGGCGATATTCGGACGGCGAGCGCTCGGTATAGCGTTTAAACACCCGGCAGAAATAGTTGCTGTCGACAAACCCGCAGTTGTGGGCGATCTCTTTGACCTTAAGGTCGTAGCCGCGGAGTAGTTTTTTCGCCTTTTCCAGGCGGACGCTGGTGAGAAACTCGTTAAAACCGACGGAGCCGGATTTCTGGAATATATGCGAAAGATAGTTGGGCGTAATGTGAAAGCGTTTCGCCACCGACTCGCGGGTCAGCGGCTGGCTGAGATGCTCTTCGAGATAATCCTGTACCGCCAGAAAAAGATCGCGGCTGCGGCTGACGCGCATCTCCAGCCCGACCAGCTGCTCAAGGCAGTGGCTTAACAGCGCAGAGACGACCAGCCGGGCGGTCACCGGGTCCGGCTGCAGGCAGATTTCATTGAGCGACAGCAGCAGGTAGGAGCCCACGCGCGGCCCCAGACGGGCGACGTTCTGCTTTTCCGTGCGCAGCTGCCTGCCGTCCCAGTGCTGAACGCAAAACCCCAGCTTCTGGCGGCCAAACAGAATGCTTAACGTCGATGCCGGCGCGGTCCATTCCGGCAGCGTCCATTTACCCGCCTGAACGTAGAGTACCTGCGAGGCGGAGAGCATCGTCTCCGACAGCGGCAGCCCGCTCTCCTTAAGCTCACCCTCGAGCACAATTTCCAGCCGTGGAAAGGGCACCTTAAACGCCAGCGCGGGCTCGGAGATATCCGGGTCGGGGAACCTGACGTGCAGATTATCTTTCTGATTTACTAAACGATTTAAAATATCCGCCAGATCGTCAATCATTCCGTACGCCTTAGAAGAGAGCAATTATCCTGTTGATTATAATCTATTTTATCTGCACAGGTTTGTTCTGTATCAGGCGACTTCGCGAATGATGGCCCTGCAGGAAGGCGGAAAAGCTGGATTTTGATGGCCATCACACTTTTTTCTGCCGCGTACGCTTGTCCAGTTTTTCGTAGTTTTGGCCTCATGTATTCCCGCCCGCCGCAGATTAGAGTTTGTTTTGTGTTATCGATAAGTTAAGGAATATAAATATGGAACAACAATCTGCGGTTTATCTGGATGCGCTGGGGGGGAACGTTGCGCTGAGCCCGACAATGAAACAGGAGCTGGATACCCTGGGCTACACCGTCGTGCATAACGTAGCGGACGCGGAGTGGCTGGCGGCGATGCGCGCGCTTATCGACGCCATCGTCGAGATAGAGGGCGATAATCTGGCGATGGAGCACCACCAGGAAGCGACGGCAACCCGCATCGCCAACCTGATTAACAAAGGCGCGATTTGGGAAAAGGTCTGGTCCCACCCGCTGATTCTCTCCGCCTGTCGGCATGTTTTTCAGGGCGATTTTAAAGTCTCCAGCCTGAACGCGCGGGAAGCGTTGTTTAACGGCGGCCATCAGCCGCTGCATGCGGACTGGAAAAAGCCGCGTCCCGATTTTCCGAAAGTGCATCTGGTGAATACCATTTGGGCCATTGATGACCTGAGCGCGGAAAACGGCGCGCCGCGCATTATTCCCGGTACCCATCTTCGCCCGGAGCTGCCGGAAGAGGTGCTGGACGATCCGGAGCTGGCGCATCCTGATGAGGTGGTGTTCGCCGCGCCGGCGGGCAGCGTGATGATTTATAACGCCCACGCCTGGCACGGCGGGACGCGCAACCGCGTCGGCAGCAGAAGGCGCGTGCTGCACGGTTTATATATCGACAGGGCGGATACCGCACAGCAGGATCAGCAGCGCTGGCTGACGCCGGAAACCGCCAGCCGCCTGACGCCTGCGCAGAAATGGCTGCTGGCCGTGGAGTAAGAATCGCGTGGAATTGTAGCCCCGGTAAGCGCAGCGTGACCGGGGAAAACCTGAAACTGCCGAAGTGTTATTTCCCCGGGCCGCGGCGCAAGCGCCTTGCCCGGGCTACAAAATCACAGGTGCGCTCACGGGATCTCAATATACACCACCGGTTTTTTCATAATGCATTTCACCGCCTCGACAATCTGCTGCGGCTGCAGCAGAAAGGTTTTAATGCTGGTCTTAATGGTGCGGATGCCGTGAAAACGTTGGGCATCGTCAATTTCAATATCCGTCACCAGCAGAACGACATCGACGTGGGCAATATCCTCAGCGGTGATTTTGTTCTCCACCCCCAACGCGCCCTGGGTTTCTATTTTGATATTCCATTTCTCCTGGTGGCCGACTTTTTCCAGCCGCTCGGCCGCCATATAGGTGTGAGCGACGCCGCTGACGCAGGCCGTGACGGCAACGATAGTGAAATCCATAGCATCCTCCAGGCGTTATCCGCCGACGGTCACGCTAAAACCGGCCCGTTCGGCCAGCGTCTTGAATGGTTGAATCTCAGATTCCGCGGGCGCTTTAATCATCGACATCGACCATGTTTTTCCCAGTAAGTGATATTTGGGTTCGCCGTACTGATGGAACGGCAGAAGATGAATTTCGGGCAGCTTAAAGGGGGCCAAAAACGCCAGAATCTGGCGGAAATTCTCTTCGTTAAGCGTGAACCCCGGAATCAGCGGCACCCGGGGGATCACGTGAATATGCGCGTCCACCAGACGGGCGAAGTTATCCAGCACCCGCGGCATATTCATCCGCAGCTGCTCGCGGGCCAGCGCTTCATCCATGATTTTCAGATCGAACAGCACTTCGTCGCACGCCTGCGCCAGCGGAAAAAAACGGCTGAAGGCGCTATCGCCCGCCGTTTCAATCGCCGTTCTCACTCCCCATTCGCGCAGGCGGCGCAGAAAACGCGCGGCAAACTCGGCCTGCATCAGCACCTCGCCGCCCGACAGGGTGACGCCGCCGCCGGAGGCGCGGAAGAAGACCTCATCCTTCAGCACCTCTTTAAGCAGATTATCCAGGGTGACGTCGCGGCCAATCTGCTCCCACGCGCCGGAGGGGCACTCGACCACGTCCTGCTGGCAGCGGGAACAGCGCAGGCACTTGCTCTCACGGCGTACGGTCTGAATTTTCGGCGAGATCGATTCCGGATTGGCGCACCACCGGCAGGTGTGCGGGCAGCCTTTAAAAAACACGACGGTGCGGATCCCCTGACCGTCATTCAAAGAGTAGCGCTGGATGTTAAAAATGCGCGCCTTATCGGCGCGCGTTTCCATCACCTCACAGCTGATGCGCGGTGCGGCGGATAATGTCATCCTGAATCTCCTGCGACAGCTCGACAAAAAAGGCGCTATAGCCGGCGACGCGCACCACCAGACCGGCGAAGTCCTGCGGCCGCTGCTGGGCTTCGCGCAGGGTGTCGGCGTTGACCACGTTGAACTGAATATGCTGTAGCTTCAGCTTAGTGAAGGCCTGCAGAAAGTCGGCCAGCTTGTTGAGGCCGCTGTCGCCGGCAAGGGTCGCCGGGGTGAATTTGACGTTCAGCAGCGTCCCGTTGGAGAGCAGAAAGTTATCCAGCTTGCTGACCGACTTGAGCACCGCGGTCGGCCCCTGCACGTCCTGGCCGAGCATTGGCGACAGCCCGCCGTCCGCCAGCTGCTCCCCGGCCAGGCGTCCGTCCGGCGTCGCGCCAACCACCGACCCCAGCGGCACGTGGGCGGAGACGGTATAGGAGCCCGGCGTGAAATGACCGCCGCGCGGGTTCTGATACCGCTCAACCTCTTTGCAGTAGAAGCGCAGCAGATCGGCGCTGATGTTGTCCACTTCATCGATATCGTTGCCGTATTTCTCGAAGCGGTTGATCAGGCGCGCGCGGATCTTTTCCCCTTCCGGCGTCTGGAAGTTGGCTTTCAGCACCGCGATCAGCTCGGCGAAGCTCAGGCGTTTTTGCTCAAACACCATCCCTTTGAGCGCGTGCAGCGAATCGCTAAGATTAGCGATGCCGATGCCCTGAACCCCAGAGAAGTTATAGCGCGCGCCGCCTTCAGTAATATCCTGGCCGTGCTGCACGCAGTCTTCAATAAAGGAAGAGAGCAGGGGCACCGGCGCCCAGTCGCGGTGGCCGATATCGCAAATATTGCTGCCTTCGACCATCAGCTTAATGTAATAGCGAATCTTGTCGCGGATTTGATTAATCAACCCATCCCAGGTGATATCAGGATTGCTTTCGTTTTCCAGCATCACGATTTCCATCACCTTCAGCAGGTTAAACATGGCGATATCGTGCAGGCCGTAGGTGCGCCCCGGGATCGACAGCTCAACGCAGCCGACCACCGAATAATCCCGCGCGTCTTCCAGCGAGACGCCGCGGTTGAGAAACGCCGGGATCACCACTTCATCATTAAAGATTTGCGGAATGCCGGTGCCGAGGCGAATGGTTTCGGCGGTTTTGCGCAGGAACGGACGGTCGATCAGCTCGTTGACCCGCACGCCGAGGTTCGGCTGCGGCAGGCGCACGTTCTGGTAGGCGTCGAGGGATAAAAACGACAGGATATTGACCGCGCTGCGTCCGGTCTCGGTCAGGCCGCCGAGCAGGGCGGTATAGCCGGTCGGGAAGCCCGCGAAGTAGCGCGCGCTGCTGGCGGAGCGCAGCAGGACGATATCGTTGCACTTCACCCACAGCGACTCCAGCAGCTCCTGAAGAAACTGCGGATCCTGGCCGCGATTCAACGACGCCTGATAGTACGGCAGCATGTACTGGTCAAAGCGCCCCAGCGAAATGGAGCTGGCGTTGGATTCATACTGCAAAATGATGTTCATATACCAGAACAGCTGGCAGGCCTGCCAGAAGTCTTCCGGGCGGTGCAGCGCGTTATGGCGCGAAATTTCGCCGATGGTTTCCAGCTCTTTGCGCCGCTGCGGGTCAACGCAGCCGGCGGCCATCTCATCGGCCAGCGCCGCATAGCGCAGAATATGGCGCTGGGAGGCTTCCAGCAGGATCAACACCGCCTGATAAAAACTGTTCTGCGGGTGCTGCTTATTTAACGCCTTAAGCTCCGCCACCAGCGCGGCGAGGCCGTTTTCCAGCAGGCGGGGGTAGTCGATAATGATATGCCCCTGGCCTTTATCGGTCTGGTTAACGCTAAAAATCTGCGTGCTGACGGCGGTCTTCACTTCATCGGTCATCTGGCTGTTGATGAAGTCCTTCATCGAGCGATTTTCCCAGTAGGGGAACAGCTCTTCGCGGTAGATGCGCTTATCTTCTTCGCTAATATTGAAGCGGTCCTGCGGGCGGGTCGGGAACTGGTCCAGCTCCTTAAGCAGCCAGTAGGGGTCCATCTCCGGCGACATAATCCCGGCGCGCGGCTTGATCGTGCGGTTACCGGCAATCAGTTCATCATCACGAATCGAAATCTGCACATGGTCGAGAACCCATGCGGTCGCTTTCGCCCGGCGGATCATCACCGGCTCGCCCTCGGTCTGTTTATGGCTGGCGGTGTAGAGCAGGGCCCGCTCGAGGGAGATTTCGCGCGGGTTGGCGAACAGACGGTCTTTTAAGCGTTGAGTGCGATTAGTCATGACAAACTCCATGTTATTTTGCGGGGCGCAGGTCGCGCCCCGTGCTTTCGGTCAGGCATTCTGTGAAAGGTGGCTGTCGATTTTGTTCATAATGGCTTCGGCGCGCTTCACGGCATCGCTGATGTTGACGCGCACGATGGTTTTACCGGCAAAACGCTCTTCGAACTTGATGCCGATATCTTTAGTCAGGATCACCATATCGGCGCTGGCGACGTCTTCCGCCGTCAGTTCATTCTCAATACCGATGGAGCCCTGAGTCTCGACTTTGACCTGCCAGCCTTTGGCTTTAGCGGCGCTCTCCAGCGACTCGGCGGCCATATAGGTGTGGGCGACGCCAGATGGGCAAGCGGTAACGGCGATAATTTTGGTCATACAATATTCCTTCCACTGTTTCAGTTAATTTCGAAATCAAGATCCATCTCGTCATCGGCTTTGGCGTCTGACGTTTTCTTTTTCGCCAGGGCTTTGAGCAGGATGACGCAGGCGGCGCTGACGATGGCGCCCACCGCGAGGCCGGCAATAAATCCGCCTTTACCTTCAACCACCGGCAGCACGATCAGCCCGCCCCAGCCGGCGTAGCACTGGGCGCCGAGCAGCGCGGCGGTGACGCAGCCGGCGGCTGCGCCGATCATGTTGGCCGGGATAACGCGCAGCGGGTCGGCGGCGGCGAAGGGAATCGCCCCTTCGGTCACGCCAACGCAGCCCATCACCAGCGCGGCTTTACCGGTTTCGCGCTCTTCCGCGGAGAAGTATTTACGTCCAATCAGCGTTGCCAGGCCCATGCCCAGCGGCGGCACGGCGATGCCGACGGCGGCGATGGCCACCACGCTGTAAACGCCCTGGGAAACGCAAATCAGCATGAAGGCGTAGGCGACTTTATTCACCGGACCGCCCATGTCGAAGGCCAGCATCAGGCCCATAATGATGGCGAGAATCACGATGCTGCCTTCGCGCATGCCCTGCAGCCAGCCGGTCAGACTGGCGGTCAGCGCGCCAATCGGCTCGCCGAGACCCCACATCATGATCCCGGCGGTTATAAAGGTGCCGATAATCGGGATAACGAAGATGGGCATCACCGAGCGCAGCACTTTGTGCACCGGGATCTTCTTCAGGTAGTAGACCACCAGCCCGCCGATGATCCCGGCAATCAGCGCGCCGAAGAAGCCGGCGCCGAAGCTGTTGCCGACCCAGGCGCCGATGGCGCAGGGGGCCAGCGCCGCGCGGTCGGAGATAGAGTAGCCGATATAGGCTGCCAGAAACGGCACCATCAGCGTCAGCCCGGCCACGCCGATATCAAACAGTTTTTTCAGGTTAGGGTCGGTGGCGGCATCGGGCACCGCGCCCTTGCCGTACAACATGACGGAGACTGCCAGCAAGATCCCACCGGACACGACAAACGGGATCATATGTGACACCCCGGTCATGAGGTGCTGGCGTGTATTTTTTAATATTTGCACCAGTTCATTCATTGTTTTTCTCCTGAGCGCTGCGTGGCCCGTGACTGAGTTGATGTCTCAACCTTAGAAAAAGGGCGGCGCATAAAATAGTAGAGAAAAAGTGCATTTACTGGATATTTGTAAGACGAGAAGAAAATTGCGATCCACCTCAAATCTTAGTTCTGGCGGGTTTTTGACGCCGTTAATAGGGCGATTTGTGACCACGAGCATAAAAAAGAGTCTGGCATACAATTATCCAGTAATTACCACTTTTATCACGTAGTGGCGGGCGGCTTCTTTCTTTACCTTTTGGCTAATACGCATTATTCAGGAGGAAGGCGATGGCTCTGGTAATTGAATTCATATGTGATTTGCCCAACGGCGTACATGCGCGCCCGGCAAGCCTGGTCGAAACGCTGTGCAATACTTTTTCGTCTTCGGTCGAATGGTTAAATATCCGCACGGAAGGGCGCGGGAACGCGAAAAGCGCGCTGGCGATTATCGGCACCAATACCTTGAAGGGGGACCGCTGTGAGCTGATCGTCAGCGGAGAGGACGAAGAACAGGCGTTCGCCGCGCTATCGGCGTTTATCCGCGACGAATTTCCGCACTGCGATGCGCCGCTGCCGACGGCGGAGCAGATGGATGTTCAGCCGGTTCCTGAATCCCTCTCGCGCCTCAATCCCACGCTGTTTCACGCCTTACCGGTCTGCGCCGGCAGCGCGGGCGGCAGGCTCACCCATCTTAAGTCCCTCGATCTGCGCGATTTAGGCGCGCTACCGGCGGCGGGCGCCATCGAACAGGAGCAGGCGGCGCTGGATAAAGGGCTGACTCTGCTGGTGAAAAACATTGAGTTTCGCCTGCTGGATAACGACGGCACCGCCAGCGCGATCCTTGAAGCGCATCGCTCCCTGGCCACCGACGCCTCCCTGCGCCAGCACCTGCTGGACGGGCTGCTGAGCGGCCTGAGCTGCGCCGAAGCGGTGGTCGCTAGCGGTGATCATTTTTGCGCCCAGTTCAGCGCATCCGGCAACAGCTATTTGCAGGAGCGCGTGCTGGACGTTCGCGACGTCTGCTTCCAGTTGCTCCAGCATATCTACGGCGAAGCGCGCTTCCCGGCGCCGGGTAAGCTGACGGAAGAGGCCATCTGCCTCGCCGATGAACTCACTCCCAGCCAGTTTCTTGAGCTGGATAAAACCCTGCTTAAAGGCCTGCTGCTGCGCAGCGGCGGCACCACTTCACATACGGTGATCCTCGCGCGTTCGTTCAATATTCCCACTCTGGTAGGCGTCGATATGGAGGCGCTGCTGCCGTGGGTCGATCGGCGAGTGCAGATTGACGGTAACGCCGGGCTGGTGGTGGTCAATCCCAATCAAGCGGTGGCGCGCTACTATCAGCAGGAGGCCTGGGTGCAGGCGCAGATCCGCCGCCAGCAGCAGGCCTGGCTGGATAAAGAGGGGCGTACGGAAGACGGGATTCGTCTGGAAGTGGCGGCCAATATCGCCCATTCGGTAGAGGCGACGGCGGCCTTCAACAACGGCGCGCAGTCGGTAGGCCTGTTCCGCACCGAAATGCTCTATATGGACAGGCCCAGCGCGCCCTCGGAAAACGAGCTCTACAACATATTTTGCCAGGCGCTGGAGCCGGCCAACGGGCGCAGCATTATCATCCGCACTATGGATATCGGCGGCGACAAGCCGGTGGCCTACCTCAACATTCCGGCGGAGAACAACCCGTTTCTCGGCTACCGGGCGGTGCGTATTTACGCAGAGTATCAGGCGCTGTTCCGCACCCAGCTGCGGGCGATTTTGCGCGCCTCGGCGCACGGCGCGCTGAAAATCATGATCCCGATGATTTCCTCGATGGAGGAGATTCTGTGGGTGAAGGAGCAGTTGGCGGATGCCAAACAGTCGCTGCGCAGCGAACATATTCCGTTTGATGAGAAGATCCCGCTGGGCATTATGCTCGAAGTGCCGTCGGTGATGTTTATCATCGATCAGTGCTGCGAAGAGATTGATTTCTTTAGTATCGGCAGTAACGACCTGACCCAGTATCTGCTGGCGGTCGATCGCGATAATGCCAAGGTGACGCGCCACTACAACAGCCTTAACCCGGCCTTTTTGCGCGCGCTGGATTATGCGGTTCAGGCGGTGCATCGTCAGGGTAAATGGATCGGCCTGTGCGGCGAGCTGGGGGCCAAAGGCTCGGTGCTGCCGCTGCTGGTAGGGCTGGGGCTCGATGAGCTAAGCATGAGCGCGCCGTCGATCCCCGCGACCAAGGCGCGTCTGGCGCAGCTCGATAGCCGCGCCTGCCGTCAGTTGCTGAATCAGGCGATGCAGTGCCGTACTTCGCTGGAGGTCGAGCACCTGCTGGCCCAGTTCCGCATGACCCAGCAGGACGCGCCGCTGATTACCCCTCAGTGCATTACGCTGAACAGCGACTGGCGCAGTAAAGAGGAGGTGATTAAGGGTATGACCGACAATCTGCTGCTGGCCGGGCGCTGCCGCTACCCGCGTAAGCTGGAGGCCGACCTGTGGGCGCGCGAAGCGGTGTTCTCCACCGGGCTGGGCTTTAGCTTCGCCATTCCGCACAGTAAATCGGAGCATATCGAGCAGTCGACCATCAGCGTCGCCCGCCTGGCGCAGCCGGTAGCGTGGGGCGACGACGAGGCGCAGTTTGTGATTATGCTGACGCTGAACAAACATTCGGCGGGCGATCAGCATATGCGTATTTTCTCGCGGCTGGCGCGGCGCATTATGCATGCGGAGTTCCGGCAATCGCTGGTGACGGCGCAGAGCAGCGAGGCGATCGCGGCGCTGCTGCAGCGCGAGCTGGAGCTGTAGTTATCTCCCCGGTGGCGCTGCGCTTACCGGGGCTACGGGTTTCCAGCCGTCTGCCGGGCGACCTGGTGTGCGGCAATCGCCTGACAAATCGCTTCGCCCACCTGCTGGGTGGAGGCGGTGCCTTGCATATCCGGCGTCTTCGGTCCGCTGGCGATGGTTTGCTCAATCGCCGCCAGAATGCCGTCATGGGCGGCCTCGTAGCGCGCGTCGCCGTTGCCGAGGAAGTCGAGCATCATCGCGCCGGCCCAGATGGTGGCAATCGGGTTGGCGATATTTTTGCCGTAGATATCCGGCGCGGAACCGTGCACCGCTTCAAACAGCGACGGGAAGGTGCGGTCCGGGTTGAGATTCGCCGACGGAGCAATGCCGATAGTGCCGGTACAGGCAGGACCGAGGTCGGAGAGAATATCGCCGAACAGGTTGGAGCCTACCACCACGTCAAAACGCTCCGGCTGCAGCACGAAGCGGGCGCACAGAATATCAATATGCTGTTTATCCCATTTCACCTCCGGGTATTCCTGCGCCATCGCTTCGACGCGCTGGTCCCAGAAGGGCATGCTGATGGCCAGACCGTTGGATTTGGTCGCCGACGTTAGCGTTCTGCGCGGGCGGCTTTGCGCTAATTCAAAAGCGTAGCGCAGAATGCGGTCAACGCCGCGGCGGGTAAATACCGACTCCTGAATCACCACTTCATGTTCGGTCCCCGGATTCACATGCCCGCCGAGGGCGGAGTATTCCCCTTCGGTATTCTCGCGCACCACGTAAAAATCGATATCGCCGGGCTGCTTACCCGCCAGCGGGCAGGGGACGCCGGGGAACAGGCGCACCGGACGCAGGTTGACGTACTGGTCAAATTCGCGGCGGAACTTTAGCAGCGAGCCCCACAGGGAGATGTGATCCGGCACGATATCCGGCCAGCCGACCGCGCCGAAGTAGATCGCATCGAACGTTTGCAGCTGTGCGCGCCAGTCGTCGGGCATCATGGCGCCGTGTTGCGCGTAATAGTCGCAGCTGGCCCACTCAAAGTGCTCGAAGCTTAACGCCAGCCCCCAGCGTTCGGCGGCGGCCTGCAGCACGCGGACGCCTTCCGGCAGCACTTCTTTACCGATGCCATCGCCGGGGATGGCGGCAATACGTAAGGTTTTATTCATCATTGTTCTCAGTTTCAGGTAAGGGAAATTGACTTCATCTCTATCCTATAATTGACTGATTCATAATTAATCCCGCCAACTGGTGAAACATAAAACACGAATCATGAATAATCTGCCGCTGCTGAACGATTTGCGCGTCTTTATGCTGGTTGCCCGCCGCGCCGGTTTTGCCGCCGCCGCTGAAGAGCTGGGGGTCTCTCCGGCTTTCGTCAGCAAGCGCGTGTCGCTGCTGGAGCAAACGCTCAACGTCCAGCTGCTGCACCGCACCACCCGACGCGTCGCTATCACCGAAGAGGGGGAGCGCATCTACGAATGGGGGCTGCGCATCCTGCAGGACGTCGATCAGATGATGGATGAGCTCTCCGATGCGCGGCAGGTGCCGCAGGGGACGCTGCGGATTATCAGCAGCTTTGGCTTTGGCCGGCGGGTAGTCGCGCCGGCGCTCTCCGAGCTGGCCCGTAGCTACCCGCAGCTGGAGATCCGTTTCGACGTCGCCGACCGGCTGGTGGATTTAGCCAATGAAGGCGTCGATCTGGATATTCGCGTCGGCGACGACATCGCTCCTAACCTGATTGCCCGCCAGCTTGCTACCAACCATCGAATTCTCTGTGCTTCGCCGGAATTTATCGCCCGTCACCCGGCGCCAAAGCAGCTTAGCGACCTTGCCGCCTTACCCTGCCTGGTGATCAAAGAGCGCGACCGGCCCTTTGGCGTCTGGCAGCTGCGCGATAAAGAGGGCGAGCACGCCATCAAGGTGACCGGGCCGCTGTCGTCAAACCACGGCGAAATCGTCCATCAGTGGTGCCTCGAGGGGCAGGGGATCGCGCTGCGCTCGTGGTGGGACGTCAGGGAAAATATCGCCAGCGGCAACCTGGTGCATCTGCTGCCGGAGTATTACCAGCCTGCCAATATTTGGGCGGTATACGTCTCGCGGCTGGCGACCTCGGCCAAAATTCGCACCACCGTGGAGTTTTTACGCCGCTACTTCCGCCAGCGCTTTCCGCAGCAGGACGACGAGGCAACATTGCCGACGGCAGGCGCCGTCGGCCGGGGGGATTAAACGCCGAGCCTGTCGCGCAGGCTGTAGTAGGCCGCGCCCATGGCGGTAAATGGAATGCGCAGGCTGCGCCCGCCGGGGAACGGATAGTGCGGTAGCTTCGCAAAGGCGTCGAAACGTTCGGCGTCGCCGCGCAGCAGCTCCGAAATCAGCCGTCCGGCGAGGTGGGTACAGGTGACGCCGTGGCCGCTGTAGCCTTGCATATAATAGATATTGTTATCGAGGCGGCCAAACTGCGGCATCCTTGAGAGGGTCAGCAGGAAGTTGCCGGTCCAGCGATAGTCGATTTTCACCCCCTGCAGCTGCGGGAAGGTTTTCAGCAGCTTCGGCATAATCAGCCGCTCAACGTCGTCCGGATCGCGCGCGCCGTACACCACGCCGCCGCCGTACAGCAGGCGGTTATCGGCGGTCAGACGGTAGTAATCCAGCAGGTAGTTACAATCCTCCACGCAGTAGTTTTTCGGGATCAGCGAGCGCGCCAGATCCTCAGCCAGCGGCGCGGTGGCGACCACCTGGGTGCCGCACGGCATGCTGCGTTTCGCCAGCTCCGGCTCGAGCTTATCGCCGAGATAGGCGTTACCGGCGACGAGCACGTAGCGGGCGGTAACCTGCCCGCGTTCGGTGGTCACCACCGCCGGGCTGCTGTGCTGAATGCGGGTGACCGGTGATTGTTCGTAAACCCGACCGCCGTTCAGCCGAATGGCGTCCGCCTCGCCAATCGCCAGGTTCAGCGGATGAATATGGCCGCCGCTGTGGTCCAGCAGGGCACCGGCGTAGCGGTCGCTGTCCACTTCGCGGCGAATGGCGCTGGCATCCAGCAGCTCCAGCTGGGTATTGCCGTAGCGCTCCCAGTTCGCCTTCTGCTCTTCCAGCGTCTCCAGCTGTTTATGGTTCAGCGCGACAAATAGCCCGCCGGGGCGATAGTCGCACTGGATTTGATAGCGCTGGATGCGCTCGCGAATAATGTCGCCGCCTTCAAACATCATGCTGCCGAGCATTTTTGCCGCGTCCGGACCGTAGGTTTTTTCGATAACGTCGATATCGCGGCTATAGGAGTTAACCAGCTGGCCGCCGTTACGCCCGCTGGCGCCGAAGCCGATGCGCGCGCCTTCCAGCAGCACCACATCGTAGCCCATTTCGGCCAGATGCAGCGCCGATGAGAGGCCGGTATAGCCGCCGCCGACGACGCAGACGTCGCAGCTGATTGATTCGTCCAGCGTCGGGAACGGCTCATAGCGGTTGGCGCTGGCGGCGTAATAGCTGGTGGTATGTTCGCTCATGATTAAGACTCCAGGGCAATCCAGATAGTTTTCAGTTCAGTGAATTTTTCCAGCGCGTGCAGGGACTTATCGCGTCCGTTGCCGCTCTGCTTGTAGCCGCCGAAGGGCACGGTCATATCGCCATCGTTGTAGTTGTTCACGAAGACGGAGCCGGCTTTAAGACGGCGGCTGACGCGGTGAGCGCGGGAGAGATCGCGGGTCCAGACCGCCGCGCCGAGGCCGTAGCGGCTATCGTTGGCCAGCGCCAGCGCCTGCTCCTCGTTTTTAAAGCGGGTCACCACCAGCACCGGGCCGAAGATCTCCTCCTGGCTGAGCGGGGAGGCGGGGTCGACGTCGACGAAGATGGTCGGGCCGACCGCCGCGGGCCACGGATTTTTGCGCCCGTCCAGCAGCAGCGTGCTGTGCGCTTCGCCGGCGCGAATAAAGCTGTGGACGCTATCGGCATGGGTGTTGTCGATCAGCATGCCCATAGTGGTATTCGGGTCGAGTGGATTGCCCGGCTGCCAGCCCTTTGCCAGCTCTTTCAGGAGATCGAGAAAGCGGTCGGCGATGCTCTCTTCCAGCAGCAGGCGGGTACCGGCGATACAGACCTGGCCCTGGTTGTAAAAAATACCGCCGGCGGTCGCGTTGACTGCTTTTTGTAGATCCGGGCAGTCGGCAAAGACGATATTGGCGCTTTTGCCGCCCGCCTCCAGCCAGACGCGTTTCATATTACTGTCGCCCGCGTCCTTCAGTAGTTGTTTAGCGGTGCGGGTGGAGCCGGTAAAGGTAATCACTTCGACGTCAGGATGCAGCGCTAGCGCCTGACCGGCTTCATGGCCGAAACCGCTCACCACGTTAAATACGCCGTCCGGCAGTCCGGCCTGTTTTGCTAAGCCCGCCAGACGTAGGGCGGTAAGCGGGGATTTTTCCGACGGCTTGAGCACCACGCTGTTGCCGGACGCCAGCGCCGGGCCAAGCTTCCAGCAGGCCAGCAGCAGCGGGAAATTCCACGGCACCACCGCCGCAATCACGCCAATCGGTTCGCGGACGATCATGGCCAGTTCGTTGCCGCCGGTGGGGGCGACTTCGCCGTAGACTTTATCGATAGCTTCGGCATACCAGCGGATCGCGCGGGCGGCGCCGGGGATATCGTCGCGCAGGCTGTGGCGAATCGGCTTGCCGGTGTCGAGGGTTTCCAGCAGCGCCAGCTCTTCGCGATGGGCGTCCATCAGGTCGGCGAATTTTGTCAGCACCGCTTTGCGCTGGGCAGGAGACGCCTGCGACCAGTCGCCGCGATCGAAAACGCCGCGGGCGGCCTGGACCGCGCGATCGACGTCGGCCTTTTTGCCGCGCGCGACCTCGGCAAGGGTCTGCTGCGCTGCCGGGTCGATGGTGGCAAACACGCTATTATCGGCGGCGGCGCTGTATTCGCCGTTAATAAATAAGCGTGTCTCAATCGTCAGTTCGCGTGCTTTTTGTTGCCAGTAAGCCAGGTTGTGAAAATCCATCATGACTCCTTAATAACGTAATCGGGAAAAGATAAAAATTGGCTATTTCTGACCCTCAGGGCGCAGGGCGTCCCCGGGGTTGATTACCGTGTAAATTGCCCGTTAACGGGCGTGAATTATCCGGGGCCAGCGGAATACCTTTTTCCGCATTGCGCAAGGTGAACTAGCGTTTTCTTCGCGCCGCCGGAATGAATCTCCGGCGGCGCAGGCCTGAAGAAAGCCTGAGAAAACCTCAGGCTGAAAAATCAGAATGTGGTGGGAGTATGGGCGCTAATGATTCGGCAGATACCCGCCGAGGTGTTGCTGAAGCTATGCGGTATGCCGGTGTTAATGGCATAGCTTTGCCCAGCCACCAGGTGATACGCCTGACCGTTAATGGTCAGCACGACTTCACCCTCCAGTATGGTGCCTATCTCCTCACCCTGATGCTTGATCCTCTCCCCGGTTGTGGTTCCAGGCTGGTACGTTTCAAAAATCATCGCCAGCGTGCGGTTCGGATTGCCATTATGAACCAGCTTCATCGACACCCCCTGACTGCCGATTTCAATCAGATCGTCCTGATTGATAACCACCTGGGGTTCAGCCGGTTTTTCTGGTTCAGAAAAGAATTCCGAGAGCGACAGCCCGTAGACTTTCAGCAGCTTTTGCAGCGTACTGATGGCAGGACTGACTTTGTCCTGTTCTATGGTGCTGATGGCACTATGTGTTAACCCAGACAGTTCGGCGGCACGACGCTGTGAGAGACCCAGCTGTTGGCGGATCTCTGACAGACGTTTCCCTGGCGCCAGTCCGTCATCGCTCATATTTGCATTTCCTTAACGGTAGTGGTCAGAGTCGCTGTTTTTCGGCGACATAGTTCTGACAGGCGGTGATAAAACCCTCAAACAACATTCGCGACAGGGCGTATTCGCTACTGTTCCATTCAGGATGCCACTGCACGCCGAGGGCGAAAGGATGGTCGTTAACGCTGACCGCTTCCGCCAGCCCGTCCGGAGAACGCGCCTCCACGCGCAGCCGTGGACCCGTGGTTTTCGCTCCCTGTCCATGTAACGAGTTTACCCAAAACGTGTTGCAGCCCGGTATTAACTGAGAAAGTAATCCTCCTTCCTGAACCTGAACTTCATGCGAGGGCGCATATTGCTGCTCGACGGGAAGTTCGGGGTCCTCGCGGTGTTCAAGAAGCTCAGGCTGCTCGAACAGACGACGATACAGAGTCCCGCCGGTGGCGACAACCAGTTCCTGTAGTCCACGGCAGATGGCGAAAATGGGGATGCGCCTTTCGAGCGCGGCGTCGATCAGCGCCATGCTCAGAAGATCACGCCCGGGATCGGCGTCAGGCTCATCGCCGTTTTCACCATAGAGGTGCGGCTGTACGTTGCTCGGGCTGCCGGGCAGATAAATGCCATCCAGTTTTGGCAGTAGCGCGGAAAGCAGTTCCGGCTCCGCCAGCGCGTGCGGCAGGGCAATCGGCACGCCGCCGGCGTTAACAATCGCGTTCAGATACTTCTCTTGCAGAGTCTGGGTCTGGTGACCCTTAAGCCTGTTTCGACACATCACCACGCCAATAACTGGCTTGTACATTATATTTTCCATGATCGCCCTCACAAAGTGGACTAAATTATGACCGGATTAGCGGGTAAAACGGCCATTTCGTTCAATATTTTCTCAATCTAGCAGTGGATATAGCCCTTTGCAAACTTAATTTAACATTTGACAAACAATTTGTTTGCATACACATTCGAAGAGTGGACATTATATTTAACAGTGCCATTCAGGGTCCGAAACTAAAACAACGGCGGTGAATCATGGAAACCAATATCGTAGAAGTTGAGAATTTTGTTCAGCAGTCGGAAGAGAGACGGGTCAGCGCGTTCACCTGGGAAGTGAAGCGCTACCTCGAGCGTTACCCCAATACGCAATACGTAGATGTACTGTTAACCGACCTGAACGGCTGCTTCCGCGGTAAGCGGATCCCGGTGTCCGGCTTGAGCAAACTGGAGAAGGGCTGCTATTTCCCGGCTTCGGTGTTCGCGATGGACATTCTCGGCAACGTGGTGGAAGAGGCGGGACTCGGCCAGGAGATGGGCGAACCGGATCGCACCTGCGTACCGGTGCTGGGAACCTTAACGCCGTCAGCGGCGGACCCGGAATACATCGGTCAGGTTCTGCTGACCATGGTTGATGAAGATGGCGCTCCCTTTGACGTTGAGCCGCGGAACGTTCTGAACCGGCTCTGGCAGCAGCTGCGCCAGCGCGGGCTGTTCCCCGTGGTAGCGGTAGAGCTGGAGTTCTATTTACTTGACCGCAAGCGCGACGCGGAAGGCTACCTGCAGCCGCCGTGCGCGCCGGGAACCGGCGATCGCAATACCCAGAGTCAGGTTTACTCCGTCGACAACCTCAACCACTTTGCCGACGTGCTGAACGAAATCGATGAGATCGCCCAGCTCCAGCTGATCCCGGCGGACGGCGCGGTGGCGGAAGCCTCTCCCGGTCAGTTTGAAATCAACCTCCACCATACCGATAACGTGCTCGACGCCTGCGATGACGCGCTGGCGTTAAAACGTCTCGTGCGTTTGATGGCGGAGAAGCATAAGATGCATGCCACTTTTATGGCCAAACCCTATGAAGAGCACGCCGGTAGCGGGATGCATATCCATATCAGCATGCAGAACAACAAAGGCGAGAACGTGTTGGCGGACGCGGACGGCGAAGATTCCGCGATGTTAAAACGCGCGCTCGCCGGGATGATTGACCTGATGCCGGCGTCGATGGCGCTGCTGGCGCCGAACGTCAACTCGTATCGTCGTTTCCAGCCGGGAATGTACGTGCCGACCCAGGCGTCGTGGGGGCACAACAACCGGACGGTGGCGCTGCGCATTCCGTGCGGCGATCGGCACAACCACCGCGTCGAGTATCGCGTGGCCGGGGCGGACGCCAACCCGTACCTGGTGATGGCGGCGATTTTCGCCGGCATCCTCCACGGTCTGGATAATCCGCTGCCGCTACAGGAAGAGGTGGAAGGCAACGGCCTTGAGCAGGAGGGGCTGCCGTTCCCGATTCGCCAGAGCGATGCGCTGTGGGAGTTTATGCAAAACGATCACCTGCGCGAGCGGCTTGGCGAACGTTTCTGCCACGTTTATCACGCCTGTAAAAACGACGAATTACTGCAGTTTGAGCGGCTGATCACGGAAACCGAAATCGAGTGGATGTTGAAAAACGCCTGATTGCCGCCCCGCAGGGGGCAGCTTAGCGTTATCACGAGTAGCATCATACGGCCTGAGCGGAGCCTGGTCGGACGTTTTTGCTGGGAGCCCAGCCATTCCCGGATGCCGCGTTAAGGAGCGCAGGCGGCAACGGGGCTTCAGTTAACGACACAGTGTGTAACGAGGTAGGAAATGATGCAGATGTTTAAATATCCGCAGGGAGAAGGGGGCCGTCATGGCCGCATGGAGTGCGCCGCCACCGCTCGTCGGTTCTTTTTACCTTTTGATTTGCCATTAACCCCGTTGCGAAGCAGGTTGGTTTCCCGGTCTCTACGACCGCAAACCCGGATGTGCAGCGGGGGAAATGGCCATGGCTATTAACACCTCTCTCGATAACGCCTCTGAAGCGGGCAAACCGCGGCTGCGCAAGTCTCTCAAGCTGTGGCAGGTGGTGATGATGGGCCTCGCCTATCTGACCCCGATGACGGTTTTTGATACTTTCGGCATCGTTTCCGGCATCAGCAACGGCCACGTTCCGGCCTCCTATCTGCTGGCGCTGGCCGGCGTGCTGTTTACCGCCATTAGCTACGGTAAGCTGGTACGCCAGTTTCCGCAGGCGGGATCGGCGTATACCTACGCGCAGAAGTCGATCAGCCCGCACGTCGGGTTTATGGTGGGCTGGTCTTCGCTGCTGGATTATCTGTTCCTGCCGATGATCAACGTTCTGCTGGCCAAGATTTATCTTTCCGCGCTGTTTCCGGACGTGCCGCCCTGGGTATGGGTGGTGACGTTTGTGGCCATTCTGACCGCGGCGAACCTGAAAAGCGTCAATCTGGTGGCGAACTTCAATACCCTGTTCGTGCTGGTGCAGATCTCAATCATGGTGGTCTTTATCGTGCTGGTGGTGCAAGGGCTGCATAAAGGGGAGGGCGTCGGTACCGTCTGGTCGCTCCAGCCGTTTATTAGCCAGAACGCGCACCTGATCCCGATTATTACCGGGGCGACGATAGTCTGCTTTTCGTTCCTCGGCTTTGATGCGGTGACGACCCTCTCCGAAGAGACGCCGGACGCCGCGCGGGTGATCCCGAAAGCTATCTTCCTGACCGCGGTCTACGGCGGGGTGATTTTTATTGCCGCCTCGTTCTTTATGCAGCTCTTTTTCCCCGACATTAGCCGTTTTAAAGACCCGGATGCGGCGCTGCCGGAGATCGCCCTCTACGTCGGCGGCAAGCTGTTCCAGTCGATTTTCCTGTGCACCACCTTTGTGAATACCCTGGCGTCAGGCCTGGCCTCACACGCCAGCGTTTCGCGCCTGCTGTACGTCATGGGCCGCGATAACGTTTTCCCGGAGCGCATTTTCGGCTATGTCCATCCAAAATGGCGGACTCCGGCGCTGAACGTGATCATGGTGGGCATCGTCGCGCTGTCGGCGCTGTTCTTCGACCTGGTCACCGCCACGGCGTTGATTAACTTTGGCGCGCTGGTGGCGTTCACCTTCGTTAACCTGTCGGTGTTTAATCACTTCTGGCGGCGGAAGGGCTTTAACAAAACCTGGAAAGATCGCTTTCACTATCTGCTGCTGCCGATGGTCGGCGCGCTGACGGTGGGCGTTCTGTGGATTAACCTGGAGGCGACCTCGCTGACGCTCGGTCTGATATGGGCGGGCCTGGGTTTGCTGTATCTGACTTATCTGACCCGCCGCTTTCGTAAGCCGCCGCCGCAGTTTGACGGGGCCAAAGCGGAACAGGCCTGGGAATCGTAACGATTTTTTAGCTCAGACATAAAGGCAGGCCGGCGAGCCTGCCTTCTTTTTGTCATTCTCGTTTGAAATCAGGCGGTCGGGGAGAAATAGCAGGGGCAGAAGGTAAGAATAGTGAGGATGAATTATTTCTTTTTCTTATGAGTTGGCAGCTGTGCGGAGCGCCGATCCTTGACATAGGAGACCAGGCTGTAGATGGCTACTCCCAGCAAAACCACCGCGACGATAAAGAGCAGGATACCTGACATAGATTAACCTAATGTTATGTTTAACATGAAGAAAAAATACCGTGATATCGGGATAATAGCATCGGGATATTTCTTAAAGATGACCCGATGAATCAGACGAGAATAGACTGCCAGCAGTGCACTGAAATTATTATTTACATGAATAAATGTGAAGAGTAAAGCGCGATGATGGTGAAAAAATGAACGAGTAACACTCGTTTAAGCGAATTTACAGACGAGAGCGCGACGGGCTGCTACCCTTGGCCCGCTAAATAAGGGGTGAGAGTCACAAATGTTTAATAAGCAAATCATCGCTGTTGTTGGGCCGCTGCTGGTTCTGACGTCGTTCAATAGCCTGGCCGATCCCGGGAACCCGTCAATTCGCGAACGTATTGTCGATCAGGTTTTAAAACCCTGCGAAGGTAAAAAAGCTGGCGATAAAGTGCTGATCGTCGACCATCGCGGCGGCAAGCATGAAGCTATCTGCACCCTCGCGGCGGTGCCGCTGCCGGAGTAACGCCATCCCTCTGATTTCACTCTTCCTGCGTCACGGCGGAAAGCGTATTTCTTTCCGCACTTTGCGAGCCATTGCCCGGAAAAATGTCATAAATTTGTCACAATTAAGGCGATGATAATCAGTGACTGAGGGTTAAGGGATGAGAAAAAGTCTACTCGCCGCCGCCGTGGCCGGCGTTGTCTTACTGTCCGCTGGCGTCCAGGCGCAGGAACAGGCCGCACCGGAAGGGTATCAGCTTCAGCAGGTGCTGATCATGAGCCGCCATAACCTGCGCGCGCCGCTGGCGAACAACGGCAGCGTGCTGGAGCAATCCACGCCGAAGTCCTGGCCGGAGTGGGATGTTCCCGGCGGCCAGCTGACGACCAAGGGCGGGGTGCTGGAAGTCTATATGGGGCACTATATGCGTGAATGGCTGGCGCAGCAGGGGCTGGTGACCAGCGGCGAATGCCCGCCGGAGAACGCGGTCTACGCCTATGCCAATAGCCTGCAGCGCACCGTCGCGACCGCGCAGTTCTTTATTACCGGCGCGTTTCCCGGCTGCGGGGTGACTGTGCACCATCAGGAAAAAATGGGCACCATGGACCCAACGTTTAATCCGGTGATCGTCGACGATTCTGCCGCCTTCAGCGAAAAGGCGGTACAGGCGATGGAGAAAGAGCGGCAGGGGATGCAGCTGGGCGAAAGCTATAAGCTGCTGGAGGCGATAACCGACTACCGCAATTCTCCGTCCTGTAAAGAGAAGCAGCAGTGCTCGCTGAGCGAAGGGAAGGATACCTTTAGCGCCAAATATCAGCAGGAGCCGGGCGTTTCCGGGCCGCTTAAGGTCGGTAACTCGCTGGTTGACGCCTTTACGCTGCAGTATTACGAGGGGTTCCCGAAAGACCAGGTCGCCTGGGGCGAAATCAAAACCGATAAGCAGTGGCAGGTGCTGTCGAAGTTGAAAAACGGCTATCAGGATAGCCTGTTTACTTCCCCTGAAGTGGCGCGCAACGTGGCTAAGCCGCTGGTGAAATATATTGACAACGCGCTGGTGGGCGATGCGGCGAAGGCGGCGAAAGTGACGCTGCTGGTGGGACACGACTCCAACATCGCTTCGCTGCTGACGGCGCTGGATTTTAAACCCTATCAGCTGCATAACCAATATGAGCGCACGCCTATCGGCGGCAAGCTGGTGTTCCAGCGCTGGCATGATAACGGCGGCAATCGTGATTTGATGAAGATTGAGTACGTCTATCAAAGCACCGAGCAGTTGCGCAATGCCGATGCGTTAACCCTGCAGTCGCCGCCGCAGCGGGTGACGCTGGCGCTGAACGGCTGTCCGGTCGATGATAACGGCTTCTGCCCGATGGACACCTTCAAAAAAGTGATGGCCGAGGCGACAAAATAACAGAGCATAAAAAACCCGGAGCAATCCGGGTTTTCGGTTATGGCGGGCGCAGGCGCTCCGCTGATGTAGCCCGGGCAAGTCGCTCTGCGCCGCCCCCGGGAAGCTCATGCAAGAACTCCCGGAGGCGGTATTGCGTACCTGTCCGGGCTACACGTTCTTGCGTTCGATAGTTTGTTCGCCCCAGAACAGGGAGTCTTTATCCGTTTTGGCGAAGGCGAGGGGCAGGACTTCATCGCTGCCTTCCTCCCAGATTTTCTCCGCCAGCTTTTCATCGTAATGGGCTAATTCAAAAATCGCCTCGGCAATTTCAGGAGACGTATTGCGCAGACTTGCCCATTCACCGACGCGGTGGGCCTTTGCTTCTTGATTCGGCATGCTTTCCTCCTGCTGAAGATTAACCGTGTAGTTTTACTGCCAGGCCCGCAACGTGCTCTCCCTGATAGCGGGCAATCGCCAGCTCCTCTTCGCTCGGCTGACGCGAGCCGTCGCCGCCGGCAATGGTGGTGGCGCCGTAAGGCGTACCGCCGCGAACCTGCGAGACATCAAATAGCTCCTGGGCGCCGTAGCCGATCGGCACAATAATCATCCCGTGGTGGGCAAGGGTGGTCCAGGTTGAGGTAATGGTTTGTTCCTGGCCGCCGCCGGTGCCGGTCGAGCTAAACACGCTGGCCAGCTTGCCGTACAGCGCCCCGGATGCCCACAGACCGCCGGTCTGATCGAGGAAGGTGCGCATCTGTCCGGACATATTGCCGAAACGGGTAGGGGTACCAAAGATGATGGCGTCGTACTCCGCCAGCTCCTGCGGCGTGGCGACGGGCGCGTTTTGCGTTTTCCCGCCTGCTTTGGCAAAAACCTCTGCCTGCATGGTTTCCGGCACGCGCTTCACGACCACTTCAACGCCATCCACCTTGTTTGCCCCTTCGGCGACGGCATGCGCCATGGTCTCGATGTGTCCGTACATAGAATAATAAAGCACCAGAATCTTAGCCATTTGCATCACTCCTCGGTTGCGTTATGAGCCAGCCAGTCGACTGGCTATCTTTAAAGATAAGACCTGTGGCGAAGAGTGCAAATGCAACAATCATTTATTTGATTTATAACAAAATTGCAAAAAACGAGGACTGTTGCAAAAAGATACATCTTTAGTGGCGCCATTTTAGGCTGTCATAAGAGCCGCTTAGCGCGCGTCCGGCGTAATAGCGGCAGTTCTTATACAAAATCTATTTCAGGATGTGACGATATCCACCCGGCACGGCTTTCCTTCGCTAACCTTAAAAGCACGTGATACGCAACCCGTATCGCGGAGGCTAAAGCCTCGTGTTTCACCTAATGCAGCATGATGTCTAACCTAAATGGAGGTCAGTAATGGCAAACCATCGTGGCGGCGCCGGCAACTTTGCCGAAGACCGTGAAAGAGCATCAGAAGCAGGTCGTAAAGGTGGCCAGCACAGCGGGGGGAACTTTAAAAACGATCCTCAACGCGCATCCGAAGCGGGTAAGAAAGGGGGTAAAAACAGTCATGGTAGCCGCGAAAGCTAGCGTCCCCTGATTGTTTGCTGATGGGGGTTAATCTCCCGGGCCCGACCCCATCGCCCTCGCCGCCGACGTTACGTCGGCGGTTTTTTTTGTCTCTTTGCCGCGGCCGTTGAGCGGGAGGAACTCCCGGCTCGCGGCTACGGGTTTATTGTTGCCTGCGGACCGGCGGCCCGGACAAGGCGCGTAAAGCGCCGCCTCCGGGAAGCAACGCGCAACGCAGCTTCCGTAACGGCGCACGCTTTCATACTGGGGTGACGTTAGTTTGCCCGGCCTCACGCGGATGGCGGTTAAGCAGAGCGTGCAGCAGAATTGCGCCGAAGGTGGCCGTACCGATCCCGCCGAGGGTGAAGCCGCCGAGAGAAAGCGCGAAATCGCCCGCCCCCAGCACCAGCGTCACCGCCACCATAATCAGATTCGCGTTCTGGCTCAAATCCACGCGGTTCTGCACCCAAATCCGCGCGCCCGCGACGGCAATCAGGCCGAACACCACAATCGATGCGCCGCCGATCACCGGTCCCGGAATGGTATGGATCAGCGCGCCGAATTTCGGTGAAAATCCAAGCAGCATCGCAATCAGCGCCGCCGCGACGAACACCAGCGTTGAGTACACTTTGGTGACCGCCATCACGCCGATATTCTCCGCGTAGGTGGTCACCCCGCTGCCGCCGACCGAGCCGGAGAGCATCGTGGCCAGCCCGTCGCCGACGAACGCCCGCCCCATGTACGGGTCCATATTGCGACCGGTCATCCCGGCTACCGCTTTCAGGTGACCGAGGTTTTCCGCCACCAGAATCACCGCCACGGGGGCGATCAGCATCATTGCCTGGCCGTTAAAGGTCGGGGCGGTTATCTGCGGCAAGCCAAACCACGCCGCCTGCGCAAGCAGGCTAAAATCCAGCGGTTTGCCCAGCCCGAGGCCGTTGGCCAGCAGCGCGTACAGCGCGCAGGCGATAATCAGCCCGACGAGGATCAGCAGGCGCTGCAGCATTCCGCGGGTAAACACCGCCACCAGACCGATGCACAGCACCGTCAGCACCGCCATCCAGCCGTCGAACGGCGTCGCTGACACGCTGCGCACCGCGATTGGCGCGAGGTTAAGGCCGATCGCCATGACCACCGCGCCGGTAACTACCGGCGGCATCAGCCGCTCGATCCAGCGGGTGCCGATTTTCATCACCACCAGGCCAATCAGGGTATAAACCAGTCCGCAGAGAATAATCCCGCCCAGCGCGACGCTGAGGTGCGGGTTAAGCCCCTGGCCGTTGAAGCCGGTGACGGCGATCACCACGCCGACGAAGGCGGCGCTGGAGCCCAGGTAGCTCGGCACGCGCCCGCCGGTAACCAAAAAGAACAGCAGGGTGCCGACGCCGGACATCAGGATCGACAGATTGGGATCCAGCCCCATCAGGATTGGCATCAGAACGGTCGCGCCAAACATCGCCACCGCGTGCTGAACGCCCATCACCACGGTTTGCCCGACCGACAGCCGTTCATCGGGGGCCACGACGCCGGAGGCGGCGGAGGGGGAGGTTAACTGCCAGCGAGGAAAATCGAAGAGAGCCATGATGAGATCCTGGGTTTAAGGTTAACAGGCTGGACGCATCAGCGTGTGGTAGCCGCGGTCGAACCACATCAGTCCGCGCGGTTCCGGATGGCGTACAATCGCCGCCACTTCGCAAAACAGAATATCGTGAGTCCCGACGCTGACGATCTGGCTGATACGGCAGTCGAAGCTGACCAGCGCCGCTTCCAGACGCGGGCAGCCGGTCGCGCCGGTTTGCCAGTCGGCGGCGGCGAAGCGCTCCGCCATCGGCGTTTTACCGCCGAAAACGTTCGAGAGTTCTTCCTGGCCGGCCGCCAGGGTGTTGACGCACAGCGCCTGGTGCTGGCTGAAGATCGGCCACACCGAGGCGGAGCGATTCAGGCAAACCAGCAGCGTGGGCGGCGCGTCGGTGACGCTGCAGACGGCGCTGGCGGTAAAGCCGGCGCGGCCTGCCGGACCATCGGTGGTGATAATGTTCACCGCCGCCCCGACGTGGGCCATGGCGTCGCGAAAGCTTTGTTTATCGGCAATAGACATACGGGCTCCTTATGCCAGCTGGCAGGCATCATCAAAAGGCAGACGCGGCAGGCGGCCGTACAGCTTGCCGGGATCGCCGTAGCCGATATTGATCAGCAGGTTGCTTTTCCAGCCGCCGTCGGCAAAAAACGCCGCATCGACCATTTCGCGGTCAAAGCCCGACATCGGGCCGGTGTCCAGGCCCAGCGCGCGGCAGGCGAAAATCAGGTATGCCGCCTGCAGTGAGCTATTGCGAAAAGCGGTCTCCTCCGCCATCTGCGGGCTGGAGGTAAACCAGCTGCGGGCGTCGCCGTGGGGGAACAGCTCCGGCAGCCGATCGTAAAATGCGCGGTCCCAGGCGACGATAGCGGTGGCCGGCGCCTGCATGGTTTTCTCGACATTGCCGCTCGACAGAGCCGGGCGCAGCTTCGTTTTGCCTTCCGCCGTGCGCACGAAGACGATGCGCGCCGGGGAGCAGTTGGCGGAGGTCGGCCCCATTTTCAGCAAGTCGTAGATTTCACGCAGCTGCTCGTCGCTGACCGGCTTATCCAGCCAGCCGTTGTGGGTTCGGGCCTCGGTAAACAGCGTGGCGCAGGCGGCCGGGCTAATGGCTTCGCTCATAGGTTCTCCTGGGGGACGGGCAGCATCGCGGCAAGCCCGTCGCATAAAATAGGGTTAAAGGCGGCGGTATCGGTGACGTTGCAGGCGTGGCCGCCCCAGGCCATTTCCGCCAGCTGGCTGCCGGGGATTGCCGCCTGCAGCACCCGGGAGCAGGAGGCCGGGACCAGCAGATCGTCAGCGGCGCTGATGATCAGCGTCGGACAGGTTATCGCTGCCGCCCGGCGTGAAAAGTCGGCCTGCTTGAGGGCGTTCAGCCTTTTCAATAGATTCTCTTTGCCCTGGAAATGACTGATGGCGAGCGCGTCTTCGGCCTCCAGCCGCGGCAGGCGCGAGGCCATCCACTCCGCCGGGTAGAGGAACAGCGGCTGCGCCTCCACCCATGCCTGCGCGCCGCCCGCGTGCAGCAGGCGTTCGCGCACCAGGAAGCAGCGGCGGGTATGCGGGGAGAGCGTCAGCCAGCCGTTTACCAGCACCAGGGCGCTTACCGCTGCGGGATAGTCCAGCGCCAGCTGTAGGCCAATCAGCGCGCCCAGGGCGTGGCCGACCAGCGCAAAACGCTCAATCCCCGCCGCCTGCAGCGCCGCGTAAAGCTCCTGCGCCATGGCGGCCATGCTGTAGCCTGTCGGCAGCGGGCCGCCGTTTTCGCCGGTGCCGTTATGGTCATAGCTCACCAGCTGATAGTGCGGTTCGAGCGCCGCCCGCTGCGGTAGCCAGTAGCCGCCCGCGCCGCCGAGCCCGGCGCTCAGAACCACCGCCGGCGCGCCCGGATAAGGCGCCGGGGAGATGTTCAGCTTCATCATGCCGGTTTCCCGATATGCGCGACGGTGGCGATCTCCACCAGCGCATCGGGCTTCACCAGCCCGCACTGTATGCAGAAACGCGCCGGTTTGTCGCCGGGGAAGAACTCCGCGTAGACCTCATTAATCGCGGCGTAGTTTTTCCAGTCGGTGATAAAAATGCTGTTGAAGGTCACATCCTCCATACTGCCCCCCGCCGTCTCGATAACGCTCTTGATGGTTTCCAGCACGTGGCGGGTTTGCGCCTTTGGGTCGCCGATATACACCACGTTGTTTTGCTTATCGAACGGCAGGGTGCCGGAGACGTAAACCACGCCGTCGGCCAGCGTACCGGGGACAAACGGCGCGATAGGCGTGGTGGTGCCTGGCGGAATAATCACCTGTTTAGGCATAACGTTTCTCCTCGGTAAAGGCGTGCGGCGCGACGGGCTCAAGGGCGGTACAGAAGCTGGCGACATCGCTGACCCAGCCAAAGAAGGTTTCAATATTGAACAGCGCCGCCTGCTGGGCAAACGCCGGACCGGCCTGATGGGTGGCGTCCTCCAGTACGATGCCGAAATATTCGAGGAAGAAGCCGTCGCGCAGGGTTGATTCCACGCAGACGTTGGTGGCGATACCGGTAAACACCAGATGGCGGATGCCGCGGCTGCGCAGGATGCTGTCGAGCGCGGTGTTAAAGAAGCCGCTGTAACGCGGTTTTGGCAACACGATATCGCCGGGCAGCGGTTTCAGCTGATCGACCAGCTGGTAGTCCCAGCCGCCTTTCGCCAGCAGCTTGCCCTGCAGCTCCGGGTTCTTACGCATGGTTTTCAGCGCGTTGGATTTATGAAAATTCGGCGAGCCGGGGCCGCCTGCTTCTACGTACTGGTCGTCCCAGCCGTTCTGGAACCAGATAATCAGCATCCCGGCGGCGCGCGCGGCGGCCACGGCGAGGTTGATATTGTCGATAACCGGTCGGGTGGCGGAAACGTCAAATCCGGCGAGGTCGAGATAGCCGCCCTGGCTGGCGTAGGCGTTCTGCATATCGACGACGATCAGCGCGCTCTGCTGCGGCGCGAAGGTCAGGGATTCCGGGCGAGCGGGTAGGGTAATCATCAGGCAACCTCTTGAGTCATGGTGGCGATATGGTCGCGGCAGCGCATCAGCGGCTGAATACGCTGACCAAAGGCTTCGATTCCGATCAGGAAATCATCAAACGTCAGCAGCACGCCGTCGGTGCCGGGAACCGCCGCCACTTCGTCAAGCATGCGGGCGACGCTGGCGTAAGAGCCGACAAGGGTACCCATATTGATGTTGACAGCCGAGGTGGGGTCGGCCATCTGGCGCACGTTGGTATCGCTGCCGGAGCGGGTGTCTTTCTGGCTCTGTTCGGTAAGCCACGCCAGCGCCTCGTCATCGGCGCCGGCTTTGTAATGTTCCCATTTGGCGCGGGCCGCCTCGTCGGTCTCGTCGGCGATCACCATAAACAGGACGTAGGAGCCGACGTCGCGGCCGGTTTTTTCCGCCGCCTGCATCATGCGCGCGGCGGTGGGGGCGAAGGCGGCAGGGGTATTGACCCCTTTGCCGAAGCAGAAGTTGTAGTCCGCGTGCTGGGCGGAGAACGCCATACCGGCGTCGCTTTGCCCGGCGCAGATCACTTTCATCGGCTGCGACGGCTGCGGGCTGACGCGACAGTCGTTCATGGTGAAGTAGTCGCCTTTAAAGTCGCTGCGTCCGGTTCCCCACAGGTCGCGCAGCACCTGGACATATTCGGTGAGATAGTCGTAGCGGCTGGCGAAGTAGTCGTCGCCCGGCCACATGCCCATCTGCTCGTATTCCGGTTTTTGCCAACCGGTCACCAGATTGACGCCAAAGCGGCCGCCGGAAATGGAGTCGATGGTCGAGGCCATGCGGGCGACGATCGCCGGGGGCAGCGTCAGCGTAGCGGCGGTGGCGTAGATCTGAATGCGCGAAGTGACGGCCGCCAGTCCGGCCATCAGGGTGAAGGACTCCAGATTATGATCCCAGAATTCGGTCTTGCCGCCGAAGCCGCGCAGTTTAATCATCGACAGCGCGAAATCGAAGCCGTAGTGTTCGGCTTTTTGCACGATGGCCTTATTCAGCTCAAACGTTGGCATGTACTGGGGAGCATGGGTGGAAATCAGCCAGCCGTTATTACCAATCGGAACGAAGACACCAATTTTCATACCTACCTCTCTGCATGTCGTTGAACAAGAAGGCGCGCGGCGCTGCATCCTGCATCTCCCTCAATCACCTCGCCTGAAAGATAAAGCAAAGGCGATGCCAGTTTTACAAAGGTTAATGTTATTAGGGTGTTACTGGATGGTTGCCGAAAATAGCAGCAATAAAAGTGGACTGAATGGTCAAAATCGGTGCACGAAAAAACCGCAGTCGTGCGCAATCAGGGTGCAGAGAGTCGTGTCGGCGCTGGGCTTTTGCTATGCTGATGGCGTGAAAAGAAGGAGATGATGAATGGCACAGGGCAGCGTGAAAAAGATCGGCAAACGTTCACTGGCGGTGAGCGCGAAAAAAGAGGCGATCCTGGCCGCCGCGCTGGACGCGTTCTCGCAGTTTGGTATCCACGGTACGCGGCTTGAGCAGGTCGCCGAGCTGGCCGGGGTATCAAAAACGAACCTGCTCTACTACTACCCGTCGAAAGAGGCGCTGTATATTGCCGTGCTGCAGCAGATTCTGGCTATCTGGCTGGCGCCGCTGAAGGCCTTTCGCGAAGATATCAGCCCGCTGGTGGCTATCGGCGAATATATTCGCCTCAAGCTGGAGGTGTCCCGCGATCACCCGCAGGCGTCAAGGCTGTTCTGCCTGGAGATGCTGCAGGGCGCGCCGCTGCTGATGGGTGAACTGACCGGCGATCTGAAAGCGCTGGTGGATGAAAAGTCGGCGATTATTTCCGGCTGGGTCGAGAGCGGCAGGCTGGCGCCGGTTGACCCGCAGCACCTGATCTTTATGATCTGGGCGACCACACAGCATTACGCCGATTTCGCCACTCAGGTTGAGGCGGTAACCGGCGCGACGCTGCGCGATGAGGCGTTTTTTCAGCAAACCGTTGATAACGTCCAGCGGATGATTATTGAAGGGATCCGCGTGCGTTAATTGGCGGGCGGCAGCGGGCAGCTCTGATCGCCATCCTCGCACTGCAGCAGCGAGGCGAGGAACGACTCGCGCTCGACGGTTTTATCGGACATGCACTGGTTGATCAGCATCGGCTGTACGCTGCCGCCCTCAGCGCCGGAGGCGAGGAACTGACAGTCGGCGTCGCGCAGGGCAATCCACGACAGCTGCGCTTTTTTCAGCAATTCCTGCTGCTTGCCGGAGGCGCGCTTCAGCGCTTCCTGATACGTTTCATTTAATTTTTTGTCGTCAGCCTGGTACTGCTCGGCGGTGCACTGGTTCATTTCCGTTTGATTGCTGGCGTTGCTGCATTCGTCCGCCAGCGCATGGGTGCTTGCCAGCAGCGCGGCAAAAGCGAGTAAAGTGCGTTTCATTGGTCAACTCCCATAAAAAAAGCTCCCGTCCGGGAGCCTTAATTAACCACAGCCTGCGCCTGGTGTCATTAGCTGACGTTGTGCCGTCCGTTTTCCCGGGGGCGGCGCAGAGCGCCTTGCCCGGGCTACGGGTACGTGCGGCCTGCGTTGGGGTAGCCCGGGTAAGGCGTTAGCCGCGACCCGGGGAGCGGTCTTAGCCAATCGTCATCAGGCTGGCGTTGCCGCCGGCCGCGGCGGTATTGACGCTGAGCGAACGTTCAATATAGAGGCGCTCCAGCAGCAGATTGCTCTCGCCGCGGGCGAAGCCCTGCACCGAAACGATCGCGCCATCGCGCGCCGCCACCTGTTCGCACAGCTCCCGCAGCTGATCGGAATCGCCGTGGTAGATAACCGCATCGAAAGGCTCGGTCGTCAGGGTTTCCGCTTTGGCGAAGTGGATCCGCTCGCTGACCTCGCGCGGCAGCTTTTTCGCCAGCTCGCGCTGCAGAGGGGCGTCCGGCCACAGCACTTCGCAGCCAACGGCGGTCACGCCCGCCAGCTGGGTGAGCGCGTCCTGCTCGTTATCGGCCACGCACAGCACCCGGTCGCGCGGCATAAAGGTCAGGGTGTTGCGCTCGCCGGTTGGCCCGGGCAGCAGACGCTGGGTTCCGGCCTGTGCCTGCTCGCTGAACTGCTGGCACAGGGCCTGCAGTTCCGGGCGATCCGCCGCCCACTGCTGTAAAGCGACCAGCGGTTTTTCCAGTAGCGTCTTCAGCTGCGCGTCCAGCGGGTACTCCGCGTCCTGACGGGCGAGGGTGATCCCGACGGCGTTCTGCGGGCGGCTGGAAAGCAGTCGGTACAGATACAACGGGCCGCCGGCTTTTGGACCGGTACCCGACAGGCCCTCGCCGCCGAACGGCTGCACGCCGACCACGGCGCCGACCATATTGCGGTTGACGTACAGGTTGCCGACGTTGGCGCTGCCGGTGACCTGAGCGATGGTTTCGTCAATACGGGTATGCACGCCGAGGGTCAGGCCGTAGCCGGAGGCGTTGATCTGTTCGACCAGCCCCTCCAGCTCGTTGCGGTTATAGCGCACCACGTGCAGCACCGGGCCGAAGACCTCTTTTTTCAGCTCGTCGAAGCTGTCGAGCTCAATGAGCGTTGGCGGAACGAAAGTACCGCTGGCCCACTCGCGGGAATCTTCGCCGTTTTCGCGCACCGCCTGGAAGACTTTGCGCCCTTTGGCGCGCAGCGTCTGGATGTGGCGCTCGATATTCTCTTTGGCTTCGGCGTCAATCACCGGCCCGATATCGGTGGTCAGACGCCCCGGGTTGCCCATCCGGCACTCGGCCATCGCGCCGCGCAACATGGTCAGCGTATGGTTGGCGATATCATCCTGCAGGCAGAGTACGCGCAGGGCGGAGCAACGCTGTCCGGCGCTGTCGAACGCCGAGGCGAGAACGTCGATCACCACCTGTTCGGTTAATGCTGAAGAGTCAACGATCATCGCGTTCATGCCGCCGGTTTCGGCGATCAGCGGCGTCGGGCGGCCCTGAGCGTCCAGGCGGCTGGCGATATTGCGCTGCAATAGGGTGGCGACTTCGGTTGAGCCGGTGAACATCACGCCGCGTACGCGCTCGTCGGAAGTCAGCGCGGCGCCGACGGTTTCCCCGCGGCCCGGCAGCAGTTGAATAACGCCCGGCGGCACGCCCGCTTCCAGCAGGATCGCCACGCCCTGAGCGGCGATGAGCGGCGTCTGCTCGGCCGGTTTTGCCAGCACGGTATTGCCTGCCGCCAGCGCGGCGGCAATTTGTCCGCTAAAGATCGCCAGCGGGAAGTTCCACGGGCTGATACAGACGACCGGGCCTAGCGGGCGATGGGTTTCGTTGTCAAAATCGTTGCGCACCTGGCCGGCATAATAGTGGAGGAAATCCACCGCTTCGCGCACTTCGGCAATCGCGTTGCTGAAGGTTTTCCCCGCTTCGCGTACCAGGATGCCCATCAGGGTCGGCATCTGGCCTTCCATCAGCACCGCGGCGCGTTCGAGGATCGCTGCGCGCTCCTGCGGCGGGGTGGCGAACCAGATTGGCGCGTTGTTAACCGCGCTGGTCAGCGCCTGCTGAACTTCGTCATCGCTGGCTTCGCGCACGTAGCCGACGATATCTTTTGGCTCCGCCGGGTTGATGACTGGCTGCATTTCGCCTTCGGCCACCGGGTGCTCCAGCATCGGCAGCGCCTGCCATTTGTGCAGCGCGCTGTTTAATAACGAGGAGGAGAGGGAGGCCAGACGATGCTCATTGGCCAGATCCAGGCCAGCTGAGTTACTGCGCCCCTTGCCGTAGAGATCGCGCGGCAGCGGGATTTTCGGGTGTGGCAGGCCCACCTGACCTTCCTGCTGGGCCAGTTTTTCCACCGCGGCGACCGGGTCGGCAACCAGCTCGTCCAGCGGCAGGGTGCTGTCGGCGATCCGGTTAACAAACGAGGTGTTGGCGCCATTCTCCAGCAGACGGCGCACCAGATACGCCAGCAGCGTTTCGTGGGTGCCAACCGGCGCGTAAATACGGCACGGGCGGTTCAGTTTGCCATCGGCGACCTTACCGGTGACCTGCTCGTACAGCGGCTCGCCCATGCCGTGCAGGCACTGGAATTCGTACTGTCCAGGGTAGTAGTTCTGCCCGGCCAACTGATAAATCGCCGCCAGGGTGTGGGCGTTATGGGTCGCGAACTGCGGGTAGATCAGGTTCGGCACCGCCAGCAGCTTTTTCGCGCAGGCCAGATAGGAGACGTCGGTGTAGACCTTGCGGGTATAGACCGGATAGCCTTCGAGGCCGTCCATCTGCGCGCGTTTGATTTCGCTGTCCCAGTAGGCGCCTTTTACCAGACGAATCATCAGGCGACGGCGGCTGCGGGTGGCGAGGTCGATCAGGTAGTCAATCACGAACGGGCAGCGTTTCTGGTAGGCCTGAATGACAAAGCCAATCCCGTTCCAGCCCGCCAGCTCCGGCTCAAAGCAGAGTTTTTCCAGCAGATCGAGAGAGATCTCCAGCCGATCGGCCTCTTCGGCGTCAATGTTGATGCCGATATCGTACTGGCGCGCCAGCAGGGTCAGCGACTTGAGGCGCGGGTAAAGCTCTTCCATCGCGCGGTCGTACTGGGCGCGGCTGTAGCGCGGGTGCAGCGCGGAGAGCTTAATCGAAATGCCCGGTCCTTCATAAATACCCCGTCCGTTGGAGGCTTTGCCGATGGCGTGGATCGCCTGCTGGTAGGAGACCATATAGGCCTGGGCATCGTCGGCGGTCAGCGCCGCTTCGCCGAGCATATCGTAGGAGTAGCGGAAGCCTTTGTCTTCCAGCTTGCGGGCGTTGGCCAGCGCTTCGGCGATGGTTTCGCCGGTGACGAACTGCTCGCCCATCAGGCGCATCGCCATATCGACGCCTTTACGAATCAGCGGCTCGCCGCTCTTGCCGATAATGCGGTTCAGCGAACGCGACAGGCTGGTTTCGTTATGGGTCGAGACCAGCTTGCCGGTAAACAGCAGCCCCCAGGTGGCGGCGTTGACGAACAGCGACGGGCTGCGGCCGATATGCGACTGCCAGTTGCCGTTGCTGATTTTGTCGCGGATCAGGGCGTCGCGGGTGGCTTTGTCCGGAATGCGCAGCAGCGCTTCCGCCAGGCACATCAGCGCCACGCCCTCCTGTGAGGAGAGCGAGAACTCCTGCAGCAGGCTTTGCACCATTCCGGCGCGGCCGCTGGCGGTTTTCTGATTGCGCAGCTTTTCCGCCAGCTGATACGCGAGCTTGTGCGCCTGTTCGCCGAGAGTCTGCGGCAGGCGAGCCTGCTCCAGCAGCATCGGTACGGCGTCGGTTTCGGCCCAGCGCCAGGCGGCGGTGATTGACGCGCGGGAAACGGACTGCGGCAGGATCTGCTCGGCGAAATCGAGGAAGGGCTGATAAGGTTCGTCAGCCGGGTTACCGGCCTCATCGCTTTCGTTGGCCGCGCCGGACAGCAGCGCCGGCAGCTCCGGCAGCGTCTCGTCGTTTTCCAGCTTTTCCAGATAGTTGAAAATGGCCTGTTTAATCAGCCAGTGCGGCGTGCGGTCAATACGGCTCGCCGCGGATTTAATACGTTCACGCGTCGCGTCGTCAAGTTTTACACCCATGGTGGTGGTGCCCATGTCAGGAACTCCTGTAATAGAACGTCTTCGTGCCAAGATGAGGTTGCGTAGAAATATCTACCATGTTGCAACTTTGTGCAACCTTGTTAATTGAGAATTGTGTGGCAGGTAGTAAAACGCCGGGATTGTTAAAAATAATGACGAAAATAGCAGATATTTATCCCCTGTCTAATAAGGTATTTCTATGCGTCACTTAACACTTTTGCGTGGTGCAACCGCTAAAAACGTGAGAGAGTGCAACCTATAACAAAATGAAGTTTGGTCCCGGAAGCATTTCGTGTAAATGCTGTGTTAAATCGTTTGTGAAAAAACAAAGCTTCCGTCAGGATACGGTCGCCCAATACAACCAATAGGCCATTGCCCCGTTCCGGTAGTGGATAAAACGACAAATTTGGACGCTGTCGACAAAAATTCTGGAGATTTTTACATGGCTATTAGCACACCCATGTTGGTGACTTTTATTGTTTATATTTTTGGCATGGTACTCATCGGTTTTATTGCCTGGCGTTCGACGAAGAACTTTGATGATTATATTCTCGGCGGCCGCAGCCTTGGCCCATTCGTCACGGCGCTCTCCGCCGGGGCCTCCGATATGAGCGGCTGGCTGCTGATGGGGCTGCCAGGGGCGATATTTATTTCCGGTATTTCCGAAAGCTGGATTGCCATTGGCCTGACGTTAGGTGCATGGATTAACTGGAAGCTGGTGGCGGGGCGTTTGCGGGTGCATACCGAGGTCAATAATAACGCCCTGACGCTGCCGGATTATTTTACCGGCCGCTTTGAAGATCAAAGCCGCGTGCTGCGAATTATCTCGGCGCTGGTGATTTTATTATTTTTCACCATCTATTGCGCTTCCGGGATTGTGGCCGGCGCGCGTCTGTTTGAAAGCACCTTTGGCATGAGTTATGAAACTGCGCTGTGGGCCGGCGCGGCGGCAACCATTATTTATACCTTCGTCGGCGGCTTCCTCGCGGTGAGCTGGACCGATACCGTCCAGGCCAGCCTGATGATATTCGCCCTGATCCTGACGCCGGTGATGGTGGTCATTTCCGTCGGCGGTTTTGGCGATTCTCTGGAAGTGATTAAGCAAAAGAGCATTGAGAACGTCGATATGCTCAAGGGCCTGAACTTCGTGGCGATAATTTCGCTGATGGGCTGGGGGCTGGGTTATTTTGGTCAGCCGCATATTCTGGCGCGCTTTATGGCCGCGGACTCGCACCACAGCATCGTTCACGCTCGTCGTATCAGCATGACCTGGATGATCCTCTGCCTGGCGGGCGCCGTTGCCGTCGGTTTCTTTGGTATTGCCTACTTCAATAACAACCCGGGCGTTGCCGGAGCGGTCAACCAGAACGCCGAACGCGTGTTTATCGAACTGGCGCAGATTCTGTTCAATCCGTGGATTGCCGGGATCCTGCTGTCGGCGATTCTGGCGGCGGTGATGTCGACCCTGAGCTGCCAGCTGCTGGTGTGCTCCAGCGCGATTACCGAAGATCTGTATAAAGCGTTTCTGCGTAAAAATGCCGGTCAGAAAGAGCTGGTATGGGTAGGACGCTTTATGGTGCTGGTCGTGGCGCTGGTGTCTATCGCCCTGGCTGCCAACCCGGAGAACCGCGTGCTGGGTCTGGTGAGCTACGCATGGGCAGGCTTTGGCGCGGCGTTTGGCCCGGTGGTGCTGTTCTCGGTGATGTGGTCACGAATGACCCGTAACGGCGCGCTGGCCGGGATGATCATCGGCGCGGTCACGGTCATCGTCTGGAAGCAGTTCGGCTGGCTGGGCCTGTATGAAATCATCCCTGGCTTTATCTTTGGTAGCCTGGGGATTGTGGTCTTCAGCCTGCTGGGTAAAGCGCCTTCCTCCGAGATGCAGCGACGCTTCGCCGAAGCGGACGCCCATTATCACTCCGCGCCGCCGGTACGCGCGACCGCCGAGTAAGCCTCTGCAGCCTCATCAAGCCCGCGCTCTGCGGGCTTTGTTATTTATGCCTCTTGCTAATCGTTTGAAAATACGCTGATATCTCAGCACAAATAACAATGAGGGTAGCGAAATGAGTTTCAGACAGGGTGCAGTGGCGCTGGTGCTGGCAGGATTATTGAGCGGCTGCGTAGCGCCTGCCGCGAAGACCACCCCGGCGGTCGATGCTAGCGCTTGCCCGGCGGATAACGCGATGGTACAAACCACGCTCTATTTCGGCTTAAGCCGTCCGGCCGGGAAGGATATCACCGCTCAGGAGTGGCAGCAGTTCGTTGACCGCGACGTGACGCCGCGCTTTCGCGATGGCCTGACGGTCTTTGACGCGCGCGGGCAGTGGCTGGGCAATGATGGTACCGTGGCGCGCGAGCAGAGCAAAGCGCTGATGCTGATTCACGGTAAAGATGCGAAGAGCGAAGAGGGGATTGAGGCGCTACGCACTACCTATAAATCACGCTTTGCGCAGGAGTCGGTGATGCGCGTTGACCAGCCGGTGTGCGTACATTTTTAATTTGAATCCGATGACATTCCCGGGTTGCGGCTAACGCCTTACCCGGGATAACAGGCCAACGCGCTGTATTTACAGCACCAGCCCCGCGAAGCTGGCGGAGAGCAGGCTGACCAGCGTTGCGCCATACACCAGGCGCAGGCCGAAGCGGGAAACGATATTCCCCTGCTGCTCGTTCAGGCCTTTAATCGCCCCGGCGATAATGCCGATAGAGGCAAAGTTGGCGAAGGAAACCAGAAACACGGATAAAATTCCCAGCCCGCGCGGCGTCATGCTGGCGGCTATTTTTTGCAGCTCAATCATGGCGACAAATTCATTGGCCACCAGTTTCGTCGCCATAATACTCCCGGCGTTCAGCGCATCGCTAAGCGGAATGCCAATTAGCCACGCCAGCGGATAAAAGACGTAGCCGAGGATCTGCTGGAAGCTCAGGCCAAATATCGTGGCGAAGAGGGCATTAATCGCGCTAATTAAGGCGATAAAACCGATCAGCATCGCCAGAATAATCATCGCGACTTTAAAACCGGCCAGAATATATTCACCGAGCATTTCAAAGAAACTCTGGGACTCATGCAGCTTTTCAAGCTTGATCTCCTCCTCGCTGCCCGGACGCGTCGGGTTAATGATCGACAGCACAATAAAGGTGCTGAACATATTCAGGATCAGCGCGGCGACGACGTATTTCGCGTCGAGCATGCTCATATAAGCGCCGACGATGGAGAGCGAAACCGTCGACATCGCGGTGGCCGACATGGTGAACAGGCGGCGTGAAGAGAGGTCGCCGAGCACGCCTTTATAGGCAATAAAGTTCTCTGATTGTCCGAGGATCAGCGAACTGACCGCGTTGAAGGACTCCAGCTTGCCCATACCGTTAACCTTTGACAGCAGGGTGCCAATCAGGCGAATGAAAATCGGCAGAATACGCCAGTGCTGAAGAATACCGATGAGCGCGGAGATAAAGACGATGGGGCACAGCACGCCAAGGAAAATAAACGCCAGCCCTTTTTCACTCATGCCGCCAAATACAAAATTGGTGCCTTCGGCGGCAAAACCGAGCAGGGATTCAAAAAAGGAAGCAATATTTTTCACTAGCCACAGGCCGCTTTCGGCGTGGAGAAAAAAGAAAGCCAGGGCAACTTCAATAACAATTAGCTGGATAATATAGCGAATGCGGATTTTTTTACGGTCATAGCTGGCGAGCCAGGCAAGGGCGAGGATAACCACCAGCGCCAGCAGGAAGTGCAAGAATTGAGTCATGTCGTTTATTTCGCAGGTCAATAAGGCCGCCATTTAGCCACAGCTGCGCAGCCGGGTAAATATCCACCGCAAAAAATCCCCTTCTCCTGCCCCGTGGGGCCAGGGCTGCGAGATAATCGCGCAAGTCATTATTTGTTCGCGATTAATTTACAAATCGTCATCATTCACTCCACATTTCACTTGTGTTTCTGATTATTGTAATGATAATCACTATCAGAAATATTTACCTATCTTTGCATCAGTTGACTGCGGTTCACATTTAAGGGTGTTGGCATGTTTGTCCCATTTCTCATCATGTTACGTGAAGGCCTGGAAGCTGCGCTGATTGTCAGCCTGATTGCCAGCTATCTGAAACGCACCCAGCGCGGCAGCTGGATTGGCGTAATGTGGATTGGGGTGCTGCTTGCAGCGGCGCTGTGCCTGGGCCTGGGCATCTTCATCAACGAAACCACCGGTGAGTTTCCGCAGCGCGAGCAGGAGCTGTTTGAGGGCATCGTGGCAGTGGTGGCGGTATGCATTCTGACGTGGATGGTGTTCTGGATGCGTAAAGTGTCGCGCAACGTCAAACAGCAGCTTGAGCAGGCGGTCGATAATGCCCTCCAGCGCGGGAACAATCACGGCTGGGCGCTGGTGATGATGGTCTTTTTCGCCGTCGCGCGTGAAGGCCTGGAATCGGTCTTTTTCCTGCTCGCCGCCTTCCAGCAGGATGTCGGGATCTGGCCGCCCATTGGGGCGATGCTCGGCCTGGCGACGGCCATCGTTTTAGGGTTCCTGATCTACTGGGGCGGTATCCGCATGAATCTCGGCGTCTTCTTCAAATGGACCAGCCTGTTTATTTTACTGGTGGCCGCAGGCCTCGCCGCAGGAGCTATCCGCGCCTTCCATGAGGCCGGATTGTGGAACCATTTTCAGGAGGTCGCCTTCGACCTGAGCAACGTCATTTCGACGCACACGCTATTCGGCACGCTGCTGGAGGGGATCTTTGGCTATCAGGAAACGCCGACCGTCAGCGAAGTGGCGGTCTACTTTATCTATTTGATCCCGGCGCTGGCGCTGTACGTCTCGCCGCCGGGAAAAAAAACCACCGCATCCCGGGCAGCGTAGTCGGGCATCGCGGATTGCAATAGTGACAACATACTTATCGAAAGGGATGGTCATGATGAATCATTTTCGTCGTAATGCGCTGCAGCTTACGCTCGCTGCGCTGTTCAGCTCGGCTTTTTACGCCCAGGCGGCCGATATTCCGCAGGTCAAAGTGACCGTCACCGACAAACAGTGCGAGCCGATGAACGTCACCGTGAAGGCGGGTAAAACCCAGTTCATCATTCAGAACCACAGCCAGAAAGCGCTGGAGTGGGAGATTCTGAAAGGGGTGATGGTGGTGGAAGAGCGGGAGAATATCGCTCCCGGCTTTACGCAAAAGCTGACGGCCAACCTGCAGCCGGGCGAATATGATATGACCTGCGGTCTGCTGACCAACCCGAAAGGCAAACTGACGGTGACCGGCGAGGCGACCAAAGATGCCGCCAAAGCCGATGCGCTGCTCAGCCTGGGTGAAGCCATTACCGCCTATAAAGCCTACGTTACCGCCGAGACCGCGGAGCTGGTTAGCGGCACCAAAGCCTTTACCGATGCGGTGAAAGCGGGTGATATCGAGAAGGCGAAAGCGCTGTACGCGCCGACGCGCCAGCACTACGAACGTATTGAACCGATTGCCGAGCTGTTCTCCGACCTCGATGGCAGCATTGACGCCCGCGAGGATGACTACGAGAAAAAAGCCGAAGATCCGAAATTCACCGGTTTCCACCGGCTGGAAAAAGCGCTGTTTGGCGATAACAGCGTCAAGGGAATGGATAACTATGCCGATCAATTGAACGCCGACGTTCTCGAGCTGCAAAAACGCATTAGCGAACTGGCGTTCCCGCCGTCAAAAGTGGTCGGCGGCGCTGCCGGGCTGATTGAAGAAGTGGCCGCCAGCAAAATCAGCGGCGAAGAAGATCGCTACAGCCATACCGACCTGTGGGATTTCCAGGCCAACATTGACGGCGCGCAGAAAATCGTCGACCTGCTGCGTCCGCAGCTGCAGAAAGAGAACAGCGCGCTGCTGGCGAAGGTGGACGCCAACTTCAAAAAAGTGGATACCATTCTCAGCAAATACCGCACCAAAGACGGCTTCGAGACCTATGACAAGCTGACGGATGCCGATCGCAACGCGCTGAAAGGCCCGATCACCACGCTGGCGGAAGATTTGGCCCAGCTGCGCGGGATCCTGGGTCTGGACTAAGTCGATGGCTGAGCAAAAATATGATGTTAATGAACCGTCCCGGCGGCGGTTGTTAAAAGGGATCGGCGCGCTTGGCGGCGCGCTGGCGATAACCGGCGACTGCCCGGTGGCGCACGCGGCTAAAGACAACAGCTCTCCGGGCACGCTGTCGCCAAACGCGCGTATGGAAGCGCAGCCGTTTTATGGTCCACATCAGGCCGGCGTGCTGACGCCGCAGCAGGCGTCGATGATGCTTGTCGCTTTTGACGTGCTCGCCAGCGATAAAGCGGACCTTGAGCGCCTGTTTCGCCTGCTGACCGGGCGTATCGCCTTTCTGACCAAAGGCGGTCCCGCGCCGGAGACGCCGAACCCGCGCCTGCCGCCGATGGACTCAGGCATTCTCGGACCGTGGATCGCGCCGGATAACCTGACGATCACCGTCTCGGTAGGGCATTCGCTGTTTGACGAGCGTTTCGGCCTGGCTAATCAGGCGCCGAAGACGCTGCAGAAGATGACGCGTTTTCCGAACGATTCGCTGGATGCAGCGCTGTGCCACGGCGATCTGCTGCTGCAAATTTGCGCCAACACCCAGGATACGGTGATTCACGCCCTGCGCGACGTGATTAAGCACACCCCGGATTTGCTTAGCGTGCGCTGGAAGCGGGAAGGGTTTATCTCCGACAGCGCCGCGCGCAGCAAGGGTAAAGAGACGCCGGTTAACCTGCTGGGCTTCAAAGACGGCACCGCGAATCCGGTCAGCACCGATAAGGCGCTAATGGATAAGGTGGTGTGGGTAACCGCCGAACAGGGAGAGCCCGCGTGGGCGACGGGCGGCAGCTATCAGGCGGCGCGGATTATTCAGTTCCACGTTGAGTTCTGGGATCGTACGCCGCTGAAAGAGCAGCAGACCATTTTTGGTCGCGATAAGCTGAGCGGTGCGCCGCTTGGGATGCAGCACGAGCACGACGTGCCGGATTACAGCAAAGACCCTGACGGCGATACCATTGCGCTCGATAGCCATATTCGTCTTGCCAACCCGCGCACCCCGGAAACGCAATCCAGCCTGATGATGCGCCGGGGCTACAGCTATTCGCTGGGGGTGACCAATTCCGGGCAACTGGATATGGGGCTGCTGTTTGTCTGCTACCAGCACGATCTGGAAAAAGGCTTTCTGACGGTGCAAAAGCGCCTGAACGGTGAAGCGCTGGAAGAGTACGTGAAGCCCATTGGCGGCGGCTATTTCTTTGTTCTGCCGGGGGTTATCGACGATCGGCATTATCTCGGGCAATCGCTGCTCGAAGCCTGACGTTCCTGCCCGCGAGGGCAGGGCGTTTTCTGCTGTTTTTCCATTCATTTTTTGTATTTCCTGCCTTGTTTCATTTTTCTGTAATCTTATAGTCGGAAACTCTCCTCAGCTGTGATGAGAATTATTTGTTGTCTGTATGTGAAAAATAAGTTGCGCTTAGAATTATTTCTGATGTACTTATTACAGGCGCGGTAGTTCTCGGCAGTAGTCTCATTTCATTATGGAGATCGCGAATGCCCGATTGCTGTAACGGAAAACGTCAAACCCCAGACCGTACTCATCAGCACGGGAGCCCAACTTCCGGCCGCGATTTTCACACCGTAAAATCCTCCTCTTCTAGTAAAGAAAACCCGAACCCAGGCAAGGTTACCGGTGCGCGTAGCCGTGACCCTCTGCCAATTCGTCAGGCAAGCAATGGCTTACAAGGAAGCCAAACCTCAATCGTTAGTGCGCATAATCGCGTCGATCGTGACGCGTGTGATGTAAACCAACAACGCAAGGTGCTATCCATGGGAAGACAAAAAGCAGTGACCAGAGCTCGTCGTGAGGCCAAACGTGTGCTGAGACAGGATTCGCGAAGCCATAAGCAGCGCGAAGAAGAATCGGTCACATCGCTTGTGCAAATGAGTGGCGTAGAAGCCATTGGCATGGCGCGGGATAGCCGCGACGCCTCGCCAATCGAAGCGCGCAATGACGCTCAGGCGCATTATTTGAATGCCATCGACAATAAACAGCTGATCTTCGCGACGGGCGAGGCCGGGTGCGGTAAGACCTGGATTAGCGCGGCAAAAGCAGCTGAAGCGCTGATCCATAAGGATGTGGACAGAATTATTGTTACCCGTCCCGTTCTGCAGGCCGATGAAGATCTCGGCTTCTTACCGGGAGATATCGCCGAGAAGTTCGCTCCCTATTTCCGCCCGGTTTATGACGTGCTGGTGAGAAGACTAGGGGCTTCCTTTATGCAGTACTGCCTGCGCCCGGAAATCGGCAAGGTGGAAATCGCGCCGTTCGCCTATATGCGCGGACGTACATTTGAAAATGCGGTGGTGATTCTGGACGAGGCCCAGAACGTGACCGCTGCGCAAATGAAGATGTTTTTGACCCGCCTCGGGGAGAACGTGACGGTTATCGTCAACGGCGACATTACCCAGTGCGACCTGCCTTCTGGGGTCCGCTCGGGCCTGAGCGATGCGCTGGCGCGTTTTGAGGAAGATGAGATGGTCGGTATTGTGCGCTTTACGACCGACGATTGCGTGCGCTCAACGCTTTGCCAGCGCGCGCTGAAAGCCTACTACTGAGTCCTTTTGAGTCTGCAAAGCCCGGGTGACCGGGCTTTGTTTTTAGCGCACTACAGGAGAGCCTGCAGTGAGGGGCTGGCCATCGTTGCTTCAAAAGGAATGATATCGACTTTCGCTACGCCCGATTGCTGGAACGGATCCTGGCTCAGCCGGTTTTGCAGCGCATCCAGATCATCGCCTTTAGCCAGAATCACGCCGCCGGACCTGGGGATTTTACGCCCCGAAGCGAGAAATATTCCGTCAGCGTACCCTTGCTTCAGCCACTCCACGTGCGCAGCAAGCTGGGCGTCTACTTCCTCAAGCGGTTTAACGTAAGTCAGAACAACAACGGCAATGGTACTCATTTTCTTTCCTTAACATTTAAAGGTAACGCTGCAGAAGTTTATCATTAGCGTGGTCGGGGTTTCTGGTTTTTTTCATCACGCTATCCAGGCCGCTATAAACGAAAATAACGGTAGTTTACTGCTATATAAGGGAATCATTGTCGCTGACCTGTAGCTCAAAATGTCCAGGTGATTGCCGCCGTCACGGTACCTTCATTGCGCCGTGAGACGAGCGGGCTCTCAGCAGCGTGTTCCCCGAGCCAGCTATAGCCGGCGCTGAGTATGGAGCCCCAATGCTCGTTATATTGATGGCTCCAGGTCAGCGCGCTGTCGATGCCGTAAAATCCGCCGGCTGCGCGATAGGGTCGATAGCCGGAACGGATGCTCTGCCGGCGATCAACCCCGTAAAACGTATTGACGTACCGGCTGTCGCCAAACAGCGCGGCGGACTGTAAAGCAACGATATCCTGCGGGTTTTGAACCAGCAGGAGGGTGACGGAAGTTTGATAATGCGCGCCCTGGGCGTCGGTGAGCGGAAGCGTAGCCTTGCCTTCAACGGTGAGCCACGGCGTGACCGACCAGCCGACGGCGAAGGCGGTATTCATGGTGGCTTTAATATTACCCATCCCCTTCAGCGTATTAGCCCCATCGCGCCAGCTCGAGTTTTTTTCCGCTCGCCCGAGGTCGTAACCGAGCGTGTGCTCGAAGTAGAGGCCGCTGTCGCCTGACAGGTCGTAGCCTATGCCTTTTTGGCTATCAATAAAGAAAGCGCCTTTCCGCCCCTGTAGTACGGGAACCACCTGCCAAATCTGCTTGTCAGAACCGCTGTAACGAGGCGCATACTTTCCCCCCACCCCGATAGTCAGCCCATCGGAAGGCGCGGCGGCTTCATCGGCGCGCGCGCCGGGCGTTATCGCCATTAAAAACGGCACGACCATATACGGCGAAATTTTTCTGGCTATCATACTGTTCTCCATATGGAAACGGGCGCCGTCCGATCGGGGACGCCGCAGAATGCCGCTGCAGTATGGTTTTGCTAAATCAATAAACGGTCGGGATAGTGTTAAGAAACGGTCAAGGTGAACAGATGTTGTCCAGAAGAGTGCTGATAATTGAAGATGACGCCGACGCGGCCGGCGTGCTTGAGGCCTATTTACGCCGGGAAAACTATGACGTGGCGGTGACCATGGACGGACTCTCCGGGCTGGATATGGCGCAGCGCTGGAAGCCTGACCTGATCCTGCTGGATGTGATGCTGCCCGGGCTAAACGGAACCGAGGTGTTGGCCAGCCTGCGGCGGAAAAGCGATGTGCCGGTGATTATGGTGACCGCAATGGGAGACATGCCCGATCGTATTGGCGCGCTGCGCTACGGCGCCGACGATTATGTGGTCAAACCCTACCACCCTGGCGAAGTGGTGGCGCGCGTTCAGGCCGTGCTCCGGCGTTGTCGCAAAGACGACGCCCGGGAAGACATTCTGCGTTGGCAGGGGCTGGAGGTTGATGTCGCGGCCATTGTCGCGACCGTCAGTCACTCGGGGGAACCTGCGTCTATTCTCGACCTGACCCCGACCGAGTTTTCGCTTCTGGCCACGCTGATGCGCGCCCCCGTACGCCCCTTCTCGCGACAGTATCTGCTGGAGCGCTGCCTTCCCGAGAGCGAAGCGCTGGAGCGCGTGGTGGATACGCATATTTATAACCTGCGTAAAAAACTGGAGGCCGCGGGAGTATCCGGCGCGTTGGTCAACGTTCGCGGCGTGGGCTACCGGTTCAGACAACCATGATCAAGACCCGTCACTCTTCTCTCTGGCGCTGGATTTGCGGGCGCATTCTGGCGCTGGCTATCGGCAGCGTGATTGTTATCGCCACCTGTATGTGGCTGCGCTTCGCCGTGCAGAACTACTGGATCATGCATAAAATGCCGCCCGCCTTGCGCGAGGAATTTATCGCGCTCAGCCGCCATCCCGAGGCCAATCCGGCGCGTTTTCATCAGATTGTCGATAGCTGGTGGGGATTGAGCTATTCCACTCCCTCTATCGCCTCGGCGGACTGGGTGACCGTCGCGGTGCTGGTGCTGGTCATGATCCCCTTCATTGTTGTTATGGGGCTGCGCTACGCCCGTCCGCTCTCGCTGCAGTTCAGCCGTCTTCGTGATGCGGCGAAGGACGTGACCGGAGGGCAATTTGGCCGCCAGGCGGAGCTGATTGAGGACGCGCCGGCGGAAATGATCCGCTTTGCCGCCGACTTTAACAAAATGACCGGCCAGCTGGCCCGCTACGATAAAGAACTCCGCGCCTCGCATGTGGCGATGGCGCATGAGCTTCGCTCTCCGCTGACGGCGGAGATTGGCCGTCTGCAGGGCATGCTGGATGGCGTTTTTGATACCCAGCCGCAGCAGCTGGAGATGGTGATGAAACAGCTCCAGCATCTGAATCGGCTGACGGATGAACTGCATCTCCTTTCCCTCGCGGATGCCGGCAATCTGGTCCTGGATGACCAGCCATTCGCTCTGGATGAGCTCCTGCAGGAGCGAGCCGCATGGTTAACGCCGCAGGCGGACGCTCAGCGCGTCACGATCGCCATTCAGCCTTCGCCGGCATGCCCCTTTCGCGGCGACGCCTTCCGCATGGGGCAGGTCTTTACCATCGTGATGGAAAATGCCGTTCGCTATGGGCGCAAGGGGGGCCATCTTTCTATTAAACTGCGCCGCGAAGAGGGGGCTTACCTCATCGATTTTGTTGATGACGGGCCCGGCGTGGCGCGGCATTTTTTACCGGAAATGTTCCAGCGTTTCACCCGCGAGGAGGCGTCCCGCGCCAGACACTCCGGCGGCAGCGGCCTGGGATTATCCATTGCGCGCGCTATCTGCGCGGCGCACGGGGGGCGTATTAGCGCGGCGCTACCGGCGAGCGGCGGTCTGCTGATTCGCGTTCATCTGCCGTACGACCCCGGCGCGGAAGAAAAGAGCGCATCTTGATAATCCCTTGACAGAACGTCGAGCCATTCTCGATTAATGTGTCATGTAATGGCGCCATTTCCCGAACGGAGTGGCGTTATGTTATATGAGTTAGTTCTTTCCCTTCGTCAGTGCGTGTACGCTTTGCTCGGCGCCGAGCGATCGCTACCCTGGTTTGCACTGCTGCCGCCGATCGTACTGGCCCTGATGATCGTACCGCTGGTGGGCTGCGGCGATAAAAGCGGCGATAAGCCGGCGCCGGCCCGCCCGGTGCGCTACGTGGTCATCGGCTCCCCGGCAACGCTTCCCTCTCTGGAAAGAACCGGCGAGATCCATGCGCACGATGAGACGGCCCTGAGCTTTCGTACGGCGGGCAGGATGATGACGCGCGCGGTGGATATTGGCGATCGGGTCAATTATGGGCAGCTGCTGGCCACGCTTGACGATACCAGCGCACAAAACCAGCTGGATAGCGCGACGGCTGACGAAGAGAGCGCCAGAGCGACCGCCCGGGTGGCCGCGCTGAACATTAGCCGGATGCAAAAGCTCATCGCGACAGGGGCAATCGCCCGCTCCCAGCTCGACAGCGCGCGGGCGGACTGGCTGGTCGCCAGCGCCCGGGTGAAGAGCAGCGAGGCCGCTTTGCGCAACGCCAGGGAAAGCCTTGGCTGGACTCGCCTGACCTCGCCGGGTGAGGGGATCATTACGGCGGTCAGCGCCTCTCCCGGTCAGGTCGTCAACGCCGGTGAGACGGTGGTGACGCTGGCGGCCGGGCAGGCGCGCGACGTGGTGTTTGATATCCCGGATCCCGCTAAGGTTGAGGCGCAAAGGGCGGAGGAATTTCAGGTTGCTTTGCTCAGCGATGCCGGGGTGAACGCTTTCGCCATTTTGCGTGATATTAGCCCGCAGGCCGATCCCCAGACCCGGACATGGCGCGTCAGGGCGACCCTCAAGAAACCGCCCGCCGCGATGGCGCTGGGTTCCAGCGTCACAGTAAGGCTGCCGTCATCAGGCTCGGCGGGTTACGCGGTACCGGCTTCGGCGCTGAGCCGTTGCGGAGAAAAACCGGCCGTCTTTGTGATTACCCCGCAGATGCAGGCGCAGCTGCGCGTTGTCGTTCCCGCCAGCTACACGGCTTCTTCCGTTATCATCGCCTCCGGACTTATGCCCGGCGACCGGGTTATTACCGCGGGCGTAAGTAAACTTCGGCCGGGGGAAAAAGTCGTCGCCGGAGAGAAGCAGCCGTGAAAAAAGCGCCGTCAAAAAATACCTTTAATCTCTCCGCCTGGGCGCTGGAAAACCCGCAAATGGTCAGCTTTTTTATGCTGCTGATGATGGTTATCGGTTCGCTCAGCTATACGCTGCTGCCGCGTAATGAAGATCCGGCGTTCACCATCAAAACGGCGGTAGTCTCTGCGCAGTGGCCGGGCGCATCGGTAACGGACACGACCCATCTGGTGACGGACGTCCTGGAAAAAAAATTGCAGGAAACGCCCTGGCTCGATTATATCGAAAGTGAAACCCGGGCCGGACAAACGGTTATCTATATTAATCTGCGTGATGACACGCCGGCGCAAAAAGTCCCGGCGATCTGGTATCAGATCCGCAAAAAAATGCAGGATATTGCGCCATCGCTGCCCGAAGGCGCGCAGGGGCCGAACGTGAACGATGAGTTTGACGACACGTACGGCACGATTTATGCCTTTATTCCTGACGGATATACCCTCCGGGAGGTGCGCCAGCAGGTGGAGACGATCCGCCGTGAACTGATGTCCGTGCCGGATATCGGCAAAACGGTTCTGCTTGGCGAACAGCAGGAGCAGATTGCGATCGCTTTTTCACCCGCCCGACTGGCCGGTATGGGGCTCAGCATTCAGCAGGTTACGGATGCTCTGCGGGCCCAGAATGCGGTAGTTCCGGCCGGCGTTCTGCGCACCGGGCAGGAGAAGATGACGATAAACGTCAGCGGGGCGCTCAGGAGCGAAGAGAGCTTACGCGCCGTCACCCTGCGCATTAACGATCGCTATCTTCCCCTGACCGACATTGCCACCATCGAGAGAAGAGCGGCTGAACCGCCTTCTGCGGCGTTTCGCGTTAACGGGCGTCCTGCCATTGGTCTGGCGATTTCCATGGCGCCAACGGGAAATATGCTGCGCTTTGGCGCGACGTTGAACGACAGAATGAGCGCCATCGGTGCCGGGCTGCCGCACGGTATTGAGATGGTGAAAGTGGCTGACCAGTCGGCGGTGGTCAGCGGCGCGGTAAGCGGGTTTGTCCGGGTGCTGGTGGAAGCCGTGCTGATTGTGCTGGCGGTTTCTTTTGTCTCCCTGGGATTAAGGGCCGGGCTGGTGGTGGCCGCGGCGATCCCGCTGGTGCTGGCGATGACCTTTGCCGGAATGATGCTGGCAGGCATCGGCCTGCAGCGAATCTCTCTCGGGGCCCTGATTATTGCGCTTGGACTGCTGGTGGATGATGCCATGATCGCCGTGGAAACCATGGTATCCCGGCTGGAGGCCGGTGATACGCGACGGCGGGCGGCGACCTATGCTTTCAAAACCACGGCATTTCCGATGCTGACCGGTACGCTGGTTATGATTGCCGGGTTTATTCCCGTCGGTTTTGCCTCATCCAGCGCTGGCGAATACTGCTTTTCGCTGTTTGCCGTGGTGCTGATGGCGCTGCTGAGTTCATGGATCGTGGCGATTCTGTTCTCTCCTTTGACCGGAGCATGGCTGCTGCCGGAAAAGCTTAAACACCATGCCGCAGGCCCGGGCCGAATGGCGCGGGGATATGGACGACTTCTGCGAACGGCGCTGCGCCACCGGCTCGCCACCCTGGGAATTGCGCTGGCCGTGCTGGGGCTATCGGTGTATGGCACAACGTTTATGCAGGGGGAGTTTTTCCCCTCATCCGATCGTCCGGAGCTGCTGGTCAGCCTGACGCTGCTGGCCAATGCTTCGCAGTCTGCTACGGAGAAACAAACGGAAAGGCTGGAACGGGCGCTTGCAGGGAATCGCAATATTGACCATTACTCGACCTATGTGGGTTCGGGCGCTATCCGCTTTTACTTACCGATGGATGTTCTGCTGGATAATGAAAATACGGCGCAGCTGGTCGTGGTGGCGAAGGATCTGGCCGCCCGGGACCGCCTGCGGGAACAGTTAAATACGCTGCTGAGCGCGCAATTCAGCGATCTAACCTCGCGCGTTTCGCCGCTGGAGCTGGGGCCGCCGGTGGGCTGGCCGATCAAATACCGGGTCAGCGGGCCGGATTATCTCAAAGTCAGAGAGTATGCCGGGCGTCTGGCCGAGGCGATAGGGCGCTCGCCGTTAACCCGGGAGGTGAATCAGACCGCGGGCGAGCCGGAGAGAACCCTCGTTCTGCAGGTGAACCAGACCGCCGCGCGGGCGGCGGGGGTGTCGTCGCAGAGTCTGGCGCAGACGCTTAATACCGTCTGGTCCGGCACGACGGTGACGTCGATAAGGGATGACGATCGGCTGGTTGACGTGGTGCTGCGGGCGAATGACAGCGAGCGGTTGAATCTTGCCACCCTGTCATCGCTGACGGTGGAGGGACGCGATGGACAAAAAATTTCCCTTGGCGCGGTAGCCACGCCGGTCTGGGGAGTGGACGATCCGGTACTCTGGCGTCGGCAAAGGTTACCGTTTATCACCGTACAAACCGACCTCGCGCCGGGGATGCGGGCAGAAGGCGTATCGGACGGTTTGCGCCCGACGGTGGATAAACTGCGCGCGGGTCTACCCACCGGTTACAGCATTGTTGAAGGCGGGGTGGTCGCGGAGTCCGAAAAAGGCAACAGCTCGGTATTTGATATTTTACCCGTCACCCTCGGGGTGATGCTGTTACTGCTGATGCTCCAGCTGCGGCGCTATTCTCGTATGCTGCTGGCTCTGTTCATGGCCCCGTTCGGCTTACCGGGGATCGTCATGGCCATGCTGCCGAGCGATACGCCAATGGGATTTGTGGCTCTGCTCGGCGCGATCGCGCTGGCGGGGATGATTATCCGCAATGCCGTGATACTGATCAGTGAGGTCGACAATAATCTCGCTCAGGGCATGGAAAGCGACGCCGCCATTATTGCCGCCGCGGAGCACCGGGCCAGGCCAATATTTCTGACCGCCTGCGCCGCAATCCTGGGCATGATCCCCATCTCTCACCAGGCCTTCTGGGGGCCAATGGCGTATGCCATCATTGGCGGGCTGATCGTCGCCACGCTCGTCACGTTAACCGTACTGCCGGCGTCTTTTAGCATGTTGCTGGGGATGGGGAGATACTGGAAAAGGCGTCACGCCGCTTGATAAAACAGGAGCGCCGGGGGTAACCCCGGTCGGGGCATCTCATCCCCCCGGGGGAGTGCAACAGGCGAAAAAAAAAGCCCGTACTTGCGTACGAGCTCTTCTTCAAATATGGCGGTGAGGGGGGGATTCGAACCCCCGATACGTTGCCGTATACACACTTTCCAGGCGTGCTCCTTCAGCCACTCGGACACCTCACCATATTGTTTTGCTGCTCACCTTGGGTGGGCAACGGGGCGCTACTATAGGGAGTTGCGCTAAAACGGTCAAGCAGTATTTATTCTTTTGCTATCGTTCGGTTAAGCAATGAACACTGCCCCGCCGTAGCGCGGCGGGGCAGGCATTTTAACGCTGTGAATCAAGCTGTTCGTTGTTCTTGACCACGTCCTGAGCTTTGGCATAGCTCTCGATCAGCAGCTGGTATGCCGGGAAGACCTTGGTATACACCTCAGCCCACTCCGCGGCATCCGGTCGATTCCAGGTGCGCTGCAGCTCGGAAGCGACCGCCGCGGTATCCATCGGTACGACGCCAGCCTGGACGACGCGGGCGAGGGTGATTTCCTGCGCCATCTTGCTATAGGTACCGGAAGCATCAATGACGGCAAAAACCTTATACCCATCGGCAACGGCGGCAATGGACGGGAACGCCATGCAGACGCTGGTAATCGTACCGGCGATAATCAGCGTTTTACGCCCGGTCGCTTTTACCGCGGCAACAAATTCCGGGTTATCCCACGCGTTAATCTCTCCTCTACGCGCAATATATTGCGCATGGGGCGCGTTCGCATGAATCTCAGGGATCAGCGGGCCGTTCGGTCCCTGCGGCACTGACGCCGTGGTGATTACCGGGATCCCGGCTAATGAAGCCATCTTCGCCAGCGCGGCGGCGCGCGCCCGCAGCTCCGGCATCGGCATATCACCCACGGTCTGGAACAGACCGCTCTGGTGGTCAATCAGCAGCATGGCGGCATCATTGACATCAATAACCGGACGAGAACCATTAAAGTTAGCTGGGGTAGACATATTCTTCACCTCATTCAATATCAGATTTGGCCGAAGCGGCCGCTATTAAAATCACGAACCGCTTCTGCGATTTGTGCTTTGGTATTCATCACAAACGGGCCGTAGCCCACGATCGGCTCCAGCAGCGGTTCACCGGCCATCAGCAGTACTTTTGCGTTGGTACCGGCCGCGAGGTGGAGCGCTTCTCCTTTCTGGCTGAGCACAACCAACTGACCCTCGCGGGCGTTGCCCTCGCCGTTCACCACAATCTCACCTTCCAGGACGACCAGCGCCGTACTCCAGCCAGCGGGCTGGTGCAGGGTGATCTCCTGACTCTGGTTGAGCTGCAGGTCCCAGACGTTCAGCGGAGAAAAGGTGTGCGCGGGGCCAACCGTATCCTCGTAGCGCCCGGCAATCACCCGCATGCGGCCGGCATTGTTCGGCAGGTCAACGTCAGGAATCACATCTGCCGTAATGCTCTGGTATCCCGGATGCGTCATTTTGTCTTTAGCCGGAAGGTTGACCCAGAGCTGGATCATCTTCAGCTCGCCGCCGGTACGGGTGAACTCCGCCGAGTGGAACTCTTCGTGCAGGATCCCGGCGCCCGCGGTCATCCACTGCACATCACCCGGCCCAATAACGCCGCCTCTACCGGTAGAGTCACGGTGTTCAACTTCGCCGGAGTAGACGACGGTAACGGTCTCAAATCCGCGATGCGGATGTTCGCCGACGCCGCGTTTCTCCGTTCCCGCCGGGAAGTGATGCGGGCCTGCATAGTCAAGCAGCAGGAAGGGGCTTAGCTGTTCGCCGTGCGTCTGATAAGAGAACATTGAGCGAACCGGGAAACCATCGCCGACCCAGTGCTGCGAAGGTGCGGTGTAGATACCAGTGATTTGTTTCATGGCAGTCTCCTGAATGTCTGTTTCTGATGTGAATAAGCATATATTCGCCACTAATAGTCCGCTAGATAGCAAAAACGACCTATACTGTTCTAAAAATGGAACGATGGAGGAAGGATGCAGGATCTCAATGATTTAGCCTGGTTTGTACAGGTGGTCGATCACGGTGGATTTGCTGCGGCGGGAAGGGCGCTCGATCAACCCAAATCAAAATTGAGCCGTCGAATCGCCCAGTTAGAAGAACGCCTCGGCGTACGTTTGATTCAACGTACAACCCGCCAGTTTGCGGTAACGGAAGTTGGGCATACTTTTTATCAACACTGCAAGGCGATGCTGATCGAGGCGGAAGCGGCAGAACAGGCGGTGGAAACCCTGCGCTCCGAGCCGCGCGGCAGCGTGAAGCTGACCTGTCCGGTAACGTTATTGCATGCGCATGTCGGGCCGATGCTGGCACGGTTTATGGTGCGCTATCCGGGCGTCAATCTTCAGCTGGAAGCCACTAATCGTCGAGTGGATGTTGTTGGCGAGGGCGTCGACGTGGCGATTCGCGTGCGCCCAAGACCGATAGAAGACAGCGACCTGGTGATGCGTGTCCTGGCCGACCGCGGGCACCGTCTGGTCGCCAGCCCCGGGTTGGTTGAGCGGCAAGGGCAGCCCCGGGTTCCGTCAGAATTAAGCGATTGGCCGGGGTTGAGCCTGGGAGCAGGTAAACATCAGCATAAGTGGCAGTTGACCGGTCCCGAGGGTGCAAGGGCGGAGATCTACTTCACTCCCCGATTGGTGACCACGGATATGCTGGCGCTCCGTGAAGCGGCTATCGCCGGCGTTGGGGTGGTACAGCTTCCTTTATTAATGGTGCGCGATCAGTTGGCCGCCGGAGAGCTGGTGGTTGTCCTTGATGAGTGGCAACCGCGCCGGGAGGTGATCCATGCGGTGTTTGCCTCGCGCCGCGGGCTGCTGCCCTCGGTCAGGGCGCTGGTTGATTTCCTCAGCGAAGAGTATCAGCGGATGGAGGAGGATTAGCATTTGCCACAATCCCGGCGGCGCTGCGCTATCGAAGAAAGTCTGAAGCCGGGGGGATGGCGACGGTTCCCGGAGACGGCGCGATGCGCCTGTCCGGGCTACCCAAACGCAGGCCGCACGTACCCGTAGCCCGGGCAAGGCGCTCTGCGCCGCCCCCGGG